>Ga0209902_100147_pt1 | contig 123894 bp, 107 predicted proteins | sample FECB27metaG_FD_188304 | JGI IMG/M metagenome (GOLD analysis project Ga0209902, IMG submission 188304) | Cyanobacterial communities from the Joint Genome Institute, California, USA - FECB-27 (SPAdes) (version 2) | ecosystem: Environmental > Aquatic > Thermal springs > Hot (42-90C) > Microbial...
AGTGAGGGAGTGAGGGAGATGAGGGGGATGAGGGGGATGAGGGGGATGAGGGGGATGAGGGGGATGAGGGGGATGAGGGGGATGAGGGGGATGAGGGGGATGAGGAAGAGACTCCTAATTTTGAATTTTGAATTTTGTAGACGCCCCCTGGGCGGTGAGACAGCGCTGCAGGAGGGTTTCCCGACCTAGGCGACTGCGTTCGGCTTTGCCGTGCCGCAGGCATACCCGAAGGGCTTCCCGCAGGGTATTTTGAATTGATTTCTCCCCTGACTTCCCCTACTAGCCCTACTCCTCCACTCGTTTGCACGGGTGCTACTTGAGAAAAATTAACTGGCAGCAGTTGCGATAGTAGTTGCTGCTTTGGGATGTCAATACTTAGCCAATCATCTAATAAGATACCACCTGTATCAGCACTGTTAGGATTCCAGCTCCAGTAAGCAAAGCTCAATTGTTTCTGTTTGATATATTTAACAAATTCGTTTTGCCAAATTCCTTCTTTAGAATTTGTATCTACTTCCCGTCCACCAAACTCACCAATAAAAATGGGCGCAATATTTTGACTAGAAATATAGTGAAATCCTATTTGCCAGCGATCAATAAGATTTTTGGGAAATTTTCGCTCCCAAAACCAAGGCTGATCCGCAACTCTAGGACCATACTCGTGAGGTGAATAGACAAGCTTGTTGCGACGAGATAAACGTATTGGGTAGCGCTTCACTCCTTCTAAATTGCCACCTTGCCAATGCTTGGGTAGCTTTTGTGTAGGGACGTTCTTTTCTACCCCTTCCACAACAATTAGCCAGTTAGGATTAACATCAAGAATAGCATTACCAGCCCGTTCTGCTGCTAGTCGCCAGTCTGTGGCTAAATCGTTAGTACCCCAGCTCGCTTTTCCGTGGGGTTCGTTTTTTAGATCTGCACCAATAACGTTGGTTTGATTCTTATACCTATAGGCTAATATTTTCCAAGTATCAATCCAGTCTGCTTCTGTGAAGCCGTCTTCATACCACAATTGAGAAATGCGCTGGTCGCTTAAACAGTGGTTATCGAGTAGAATGAGTAACCCCTGACGTTGTGCTTCCTGAATGATTAAGTCCATAACTTGTATTGGGGTTTTTCCCTCAAGTTCTTTGTTGCTACCAATACTGAAGTCAATACCGTTAAAATTAGGCGAACGTAGTGCTTCCAGAGAATAAGGTAACCGGATCAGGTTATATCCCAAGCTCTTAATCTGCGCTAGTATCTCTTTATAATCTCGCTTCCACAACCCGTGAGGTACGTGCGTTTCTGTTTCCGTACCAAACCAGTTCACACCTCTAAGTAAAACTTGCTGACCTTTGGCATCGAGAATTTTTGCGGCACGGGTTGAAAGTGGTAATTCGATTGTCATTCCAGCATCGACCACATTTACCTGGCTACGTACAGGCATCGCCACGATACCCATAAGAAATACGACTATAACTACTGACAATATGAGTAATTGGTTATAATATTTTATTTTTTTTCGTTTCTTTTGATGGATATATCGCATACTATAGTTTCCTGAGTTACAAGAATATATCTAAGCCAAATGACCACAGTTTTTAAGCATATACTTTTGAATAAGAAAGAACTCAGAACTCAGGAGCTAGGATTTCACGAGAGGCTGTGCAACTGGTAACAAGCTTGAAACCTTTGGCAATCGTGTATCCAAAGTCGCTTATGTGATGCTAATGGCATTCTAAGAAACTAGGTTTCTTAACCTTGTTATCACCTCTCAAAATATGCTAATATGAAATACTCTGCTATAAAGTCTTGACGAAATCACCTCTCAATGAAAAATGCTTATTGAAATTTCCTAACTTTAGTTCAGGGAATAATCAGATAAGTGATCACTAAAGACTGGTGATGTAGTTCTTTCCAAAAGAGGAATGTATTGCTATAGACAACAGTTCTGCAAACAGGTGAAGTTCAAGAGTTAAAATGTAGCAAATAGCCACATCGCTTCTGTATATATGTTAGTAAGTAAAGTAAAAAAATAGGCAAAAAGTATACTCATATCCGACCGAGACTCAAAAGGAGGACTAAATGAAAAAACATACAGTTGACCTCCAGGAAAGTTTGGGTTCTGGAGCGAGAGGATATCGGGAAGTAGCACACCTGTTTTCTGTTGATAGCCAGTTTGGGTCTCCTGCTCCTAGGGAGAGCCAAAAGGTAAGTCAAAATCTCGCAATTTAGTTGCCTTTGACACAAACCATGTGCTGAAAACCGTGGAAGTATCAAAAAAATCCAGGTTAAGCTAGAGAAGAGAGTTAAGGTTAGCTTTGCACCCCTTTGGGGAAAAAGCAAAACTCATTCTCACCGCAGGAATTTTCTCAAGTTGGCATTGTCCTTACTCCATGCTGCGAATCATTACTCAGCAGGCAGACGTTAGAGCAGAACTACAACGGATCTGCGATCGCACCCATGATGAACACGTGCTTCACAAAGAAGCAACAGTGCGGGAAGTGTTGCAGACAGTGAAGCGCCAAGGCGATAAAGCTGTACTGCATTACACAGCCGAATTCGATAAGCAAACCCTCAAGCCAGAAGAACTGCGCGTGACAGGCTCAGAACTGGATGCAGCATACCAACAGGTATCAAAGGAATTGCTCCAGGCAATCAGGCTGGCTTGCCGCCAAATTGATACATTTCACCGCCAACGAATTCCCAAAAGTTGGGTACAATTTGGCGATGATGAGGTCGTTTTAGGCAAACGGTATACACCAGTAGACCGAGCAGGGTTATATGTGCCGGGTGGTCGCGCCGCCTATCCAAGCACGGTCTTGATGAATGCAATTCCGGCAAAGGTAGCTGGTGTACCACACGTGGTGATGGTGACACCACCAGGAGCAGACAAAGCAGTTAACTCAGCCGTGCTGGTCGCAGCACAAGAAGCTGGAGTGCAAGAAATTTATCGCGTCGGAGGCGCACAGGCGATCGCCGCTTTAGCCTATGGTACAGAAACTATTCCTAAAGTTGATGTGATCACAGGCCCAGGTAATATTTATGTAACTTTGGCGAAAAAACTCGTCTATGGCACCGTAGGCATTGATTCCTTAGCCGGACCAAGCGAAGTGCTGATTATTGCCGATGAAACCGCAAATCCCGTACACGTTGCCACTGACTTGTTGGCGCAAGCCGAACATGACCCAATGGCAGCAGCAATTTTGCTGACCACGGATACAGCTTTGGCAAAGAATGTACAAGTGGCGGTGGAAAGACAGCTGATAGACCACCCGAGGCGCTTGCTGACAGAAAAGGCGATCGCTCACTATGGTTTGATAGTGATTGTCGAATCCTTGGAAGCAGCAGCCCAACTCTCGAATGAATTTGCCCCTGAACATTTAGAGTTGGAAGTAGAAGAGCCCTGGGAGCTATTACCACTTATTCGGAATGCGGGTGCCATTTTCTTAGGGTATTCTACACCAGAAGCCGTCGGAGATTATTTAGCTGGACCTAACCACACGCTACCAACTTCTGGTGCTGCTCGCTATGCCTCAGCCTTAGGAGTCGAAACTTTTATGAAACACTCAAGTATCATTCAATACTCTCAGACCGCGCTAGAAAAGGTGGCGGGTGCAATTGATGTGCTAGCAACAGCTGAAGGCTTACCTTCTCACGCTGATTCTGTCAGACGCCGAGTTCAAAAGGAAGAGTAAATTTGAATTAGAATTATTAATTTTTTCCTGAGATATTTGGCAAAATAGAGCCTATGGGTTACAAATGAAACTTTAAGGCTATACAAACTTATGTCCTGAAATTGGGCTGAGTTAGTGTAGCCATTAATCTCCTTCTGCCGTTACGTATGTAAGGGGTCTACTCTTGTGGAGACGACATTGGTGCTAAAGACTATTTTGGTTGCTTTGGATGATTCCGAACTTGCAGACAGAGTCATTCAGACTTTACAAGAATTGGTGCTGCCAAAAGATAGCAAAGTCATTCTCTGCCATGTGTTTCCTACATCAGAGTCCGAGATGGAACTACCCGCTGACCGTCCTCAACCGGAGTCACCAGCAATTTCTTATTTCCATATTGAAAAACAATTGCAATCCTACCAGACAATATTGCCAGTTGAAAGCGATATAGAAATTGTCACTGGCGATCCAGCAGAAGAAATTATTCGCCTTGCCAATATTTACAAAGCTAATTTAATTATGATAGGTAGTCGCGGCTTAACTGGTATGAAGCGAATTGTTCAGGGTTCCGTGAGTTCTCAAGTGGTGGAAGAAGCCAATTGTTCTGTATTGGTTGTCAAGCCAGGATGAAATAGGTAGGGAAAAATCATCCCTTGGGGGGATTGTAAAATTCACGCATTATGATAAAGAGGGTGTGTAGATACCTTGCGGGAACAAAATTAACAATCTTCGTACCATAAGTTGGGGCTTGTAATTGCGAGGTCACAAACCTTGGAGTTGGTGTGTAGGTTAGAGTATTTTTACTAATATAAAATAAGATTATAAGTTAAGAAATTAAGGATTTAGAAAGTTTAAGTAGTTGCCTGAGGGCGATTGCTTGTAGCGTAGTGCGGCAAGCGGCGATCGCTCCGTGTCATCGCATCCTTTACATACCCGTTTCAAACTGAAACGGGGTACATCAGCTTTCCCCATTTTTGAAGTATAAGTTGGCACTTTACTCAATGCCAAGGTTGATCTGGTGTTTTAGGCCAGATTCATCAGGAGCAGCGCCAAAAAGTGGAGTAAAACGTTAAAGTCTGTATGGATGGGCACAATCTACCCTAGCAATATTTGCCCATACCAGAAATCAGCGATAGTTTATGTCAACACTGTTAAACAACCGCTATCGAATTCTTCATACTCTGGGGAGTGGTGGATTTGGTGAAACTTTCTTAGCAGAAGATACCCAAATGCCATCGCTTCGCCGTTGTGTTATTAAACAACTTAAACCTATTCACAATAACCCCGAGATTTACCAACTGGTGCAAGAGAGGTTTCAACGGGAAGCCGCGATATTAGAAGAATTAGGTGGAAATAGTAACCAAATACCAACTTTATATGCTTATTTTCAGTTAAATGAGCAATTTTACTTAGTTCAAGAGTATATTGAAGGCGATACCCTGACAGCCAAAGTCAAACAGCAGGGAGTGTTGAGTGAAAGTGCAGTTCGGGAACTATTGCTAACTTTATTACCGATATTGGAGTACGTACACTCAAAGCACATAGTTCACCGTGATGTCAAGCCAGATAACATTATTTTACGCCATCGGGATGGAAAACCTGTACTGATTGATTTTGGTGCCGTAAGAGAAACAATGGGTACAGTGATCAATTCTCAAGGAAGTCTGGCTAGCTCAATTATCATTGGAACACCAGGTTATATGCCCAGCGAGCAAGCAATGGGTAGACCAGTTTATGTTAGTGATTTATATAGTTTAGGAATTACGGTAATTTATCTGCTGACAGGAAAACAGCCGCAAGAACTGGAAACAGATCCACACACTGGGGAAATTATCTGGCACTCTCATGGGTTAAATATTAGCCCGACGATGACATTTGTGATTGACAAAGCAATAGCCTACCATCCACGGGATAGGTTTGCCAGTGCTAGAGAAATGTTGCAAGCTTTGCAGGGGATAGCGAATACAATTTTACCGACACAACCGCCTTCTCAACTACCTGCAATCGCTACAGCACCCACCGCAAAAACTCAAAACACCATTTCCATAAGTCGAGAATCTTCCCACATACCTTCGCCTCAAGACAGTAAGGACAAAGGAATCCTGATAGCCAGTATAATTGCTGCAAGCGGTTTGATTGGTGCCTCAACAATTATTGGTTTAGTGTTAACAAAATCTTTTCAACCGTTTTCAGAACCATCAGTTACTACAGGAACTTCGCGATCGGCAAAGCCCCGCCTTCGGCGATCGCCATCAGAAAATCTGAATTCCTTACCTTCTTCCGCATCTGGAAACACAAATCCTCAACCTCAAAAAGCCTCAACGCCTGCACAACCAGATACAAATAGTATTCGTCTGCACAGTTCTTTTTATTTCCTAGCAGATTCTGCCTTTGCAAAATCACAAACTGCTGTTAAGCAAGTTAAAACTTTACAAGCGGCGGGTTATCCTCAAGCAGGAATGTTTTGGGTACCAGAGTATCCAAATCTGTCGGGTAAGCAGTTATTTGAAGTTTACGCAGCCACCTTTAGCGATCGCAACAATTGCGTTGACTTCCTCAGAATTTATGGAAAAGTCAATTCCAAGGCTTACTGTGCCTTTGCTAGCAAAGATCCAAATTCACCGCCTGATCGATTCTATTTCAAGCAAATTTCTACCCTATCTACACCTTTCTCAACTTCATCAACACAGCCAGTTCCTACAAAGACATTAAACGATTACTCTTGGGTTTCTCGAAGATTGGTAACAGATGGAGATTTGGATGACAAAGACGGTTTTGAGCTTGATATTATGCGAAATTCAATTTTCGCACGTTACGGTCGCCGTTTTAACACTCCTGGCTTACAGGACTACTTTAATTTACAGCCGTGGTATCGTCCAATTTATTCACCAATGGAATTTGATCAGCGTAACTTTTTATCAGATTTAGAACGGCGGAATGTTGAATATATTTCAGAATATCAAAACCGTTACAACCGAAGATCTTTTAGGAAATAACCCAATACGGTTCGGTTATTGTATTTTTAAACTGCTACCAAAATTATCAGTATTAAGCTATAAATGATAATTCAAAAAATATCCTTGCGCTTTTGCAACCACAACGTAACAGCCAGGTAAATCGCTGTGTGCAAACACAAAATACCCCAATTCAAACTTAAATTCGACCATGTTGCATCATAAATAGGCTTTGGCTCAAAGGGTTGCGGAACTATGCTACCATCAGGTAATTTCATTGGGTCGGGAACCATTGCATTAATATTAACCAAAGCACCATAAGCGCCAATTGACCAACGACTGATCATTAACCAAGAAGCTTTACTGGCAATACCTTCCATGTTAAACAAGACGCCAGAAAAGATAATTTGGGGTATCAACAGTAGGGGTAAAGCACTATTTGCTTGACTGCCATTTTTCACGACTGCTGACACCAGCAACCCCAAACTCATGCTTGTTAAAAGCGTCAGAAAAGTTGTTATTGACAACCCCAATTGCCAAGAAATTAATTCTGGCTGTGGTGATCTAAAAAGTAGGAAAATCACCAGGGAAATCAACAAAGTTTGTAAAAATGCTAAGCCAGAAAGCACTGTTAACTTGGAACCAAGATAGGCAAACAAACCCAAATTCGCCAGTCTTTCTCGGAGGTAAATTGCCGCCTCTTTGACGATTTCTTGCAATGAACTAGAAAGCCCCACCCACAACGCAGCACAAGTAAATACAAATAATACCCGCAATGCTAAAGGCGCGAGATTTGCATCTGGTTGTTCTGGTAAAACAAAGGGGTGTTCATCTTTGAGTGCTAGGGTAATTAAACTAATACCTATGGGTGCTGTTAAAAGTGCTAAAGCAAGGTTGATGCGATCGCCCTTTTGGATCTGGAAATAGCGTTGAGTAAGAATACTCAATTGTTTTACCCAAGATACACCAGCAGCCTGTTCATTACCAGCATTGACTTGTGACGTTTGATTTCCTGGACTGAGGTGATTAACAACGTAGCGGCGATAATCATCTGATTGGTGAAATCTTTCAGCCTGGTCGATGACATTTTCTGGTTTTTCGAGTTGGTTGTAGATGTCCGCAAAGTCATCTTTAACGCCAAAAAATTGCAAACACTGATCAGGGGGACCAAAATAACAGAGGCGTCCGCCTTGACCAAGAAAAACAACCCTATCGCACAACTTAATATTCGCCGTTGCATGAGTGACCAAAATCACCGTTCGTCCCTGATCCGCCAATTTCCGCAACAGCTGCATCATTTTTTTATCCAACCCCGGATCAAGCCCAGATGTCGGTTCATCTAAGAAAAACAACTTCGGATCAGCAAGCAACTCTACGCCAATACTCACCCGCTTCCGCTGTCCGCCACTCAGTTCGGATACCTTAGCATTCCGGCGATGAGACATTTCCACATCTTGTAAAGTCTTTTCCACCACCGTTGCTACATCAATATCCGGCGGTAGTCGCAGCTTAGCCGCGTAGGTTAGCACTTCTGCAACCGTCAGTTCCCAGTGAATAATGTCATCTTGGGGAACATAACCAATTTGCATCCGGTAGATATTAAAGTTTTTTCGTAAATCTTCCCCATTCAAATACACCACACCCTGAGTTGTTTGTTCAGTTCCCAACAGCGTCCGCATTAAAGTTGACTTACCCGCACCGCTTCCCCCAACTAACGCCACAAACTGTCCCGGTTCAATCGCAAAAGAAATATCATCGAGTCGCCGCTTACCTTTAGTTTCCAATACCAAATTGCAAGCATCAAGACGAATTTGGTTACCTTGATCGAGTACTTGTAGTTCATCGCCACGCAGTACCAAAGTGTATGTTCCGATACGAATGGTGGCGTCTGGTAGTAGTACCGCAGTACCGTTAACTCGCTGCCCATTAACAAATACACCATTGGTACTATGGTCTTGCAAGATGTAGCGCCCTTGAGCATCTGTATCAATTGTCGCGTGGCGACGAGAAACAGTGGGAGCTTCTAAAGGTAGGGTAGCGTTGATATCTCGTCCAATTAAAACAGAGCGATTTTTCAAGGAAATCGAGTGCCAGCCAGGTGTAACATTTACAACTGGCTTTGAGGGATTGCAGTACCTCAGCACAACTAAATTTTCCGGATTTTGACCGATTTTGATTTCTGTGCCGTTTTTCAGAGGATAGCCAGATTCTGAAGTGATGCGTGTGCGCTCAATATATAGTCCGTTGGTACTTGGTTTCTGACCATCGCCATCATAAATGCGGTAATCTTCCCCTTCTTGGCGTAACACTGCTTGACAACGTCCCACTATTTGCCAGTCTTCGGGGACAACTAAATCCACAAGGGTGCGATCGCGCCCAAGTATGTGCTGTTGGTTGGTCAGTTCAAGGTGTAAAAGCTTTCCCTGGCTTTTGATCTCTAAAACCGTGTTATTACGTAATTGATTTTTGTGTTTTATTTTTATTTCCATTGAATTACTTAGATAGTTTTTAAGGTGGTTTTGTCTTGGCTGTAACTGTCTAAAGTAATAGATATATAAAGTTTTTGCGAAAATAGGATGAAAGATAACCGGAAAATATTTTTAGCATAATATACTTAGATTATAAGTATTTTTTATTATAAGCATTTTTGAAAAAGCGTAGTTGGTAAAGTTATGATGGCACCGACAATTTTGAACAATCGCTACCAAGTCATTCGGGTACTGGGTGCTGGTGGATTTGGTGAAACATTTTTAGCAGAAGACACCCAAATGCCATCTGGTCGCCGATGTGTGATTAAGCAACTCAAGCCAGTAGCTGATAACCCGCAGATTTACCAGTTAGTGCAGGAGCGGTTTCAGCGGGAAGCGGCAATTTTAGAAGAATTAGGTGATAGCAGCAATCAAATTCCGCGATTATATGCCTATTTTAGGGATAATACAGAATTTTACTTAGTTCAAGAGTATATTGAAGGACAAACTCTCACCCAAAAGCTGGAACAACAGGGGAGACTCAGCGAGAGTTCGGTTAAAGAAATCTTGATCGACATTTTGCCAGTTCTGGATTACGTCCACAGCAAGCGGATTGTGCATCGGGATATTAAGCCAGATAACATCATTATTCGCAATAGCGATGGCAAGCCGATTTTAATCGACTTTGGCGCAGTCAAGGAAACTATGGGAACGGTTATGACTGCTTCTGGAAACTCCAGCAACTCGATTGTGATTGGTACACCAGGGTTTATGCCGAGTGAGCAAAATGCTGGTCGTCCAATGTTTGCCAGCGATTTGTATAGTTTAGGGTTAACGGCGATTTATTTGCTTACAGGTAAGATTCCCCAAGAGTTAGCAACTGACTTTGCTACAGGTGAGATATTGTGGCGGCAATTTGCTTTAAATGTGACTCCTAGTTTTGCAGCAGTGTTGGATAAAGCGATTCAGTCTCATGCACGCGATCGCTTCCTTAATGCTAGAGAAATGCTGCAAGCATTACAAACGGGCGCGACTCCCGTGACACCCACCGCGCCTCAATCCAATCCCACAGTCGTCTCCGCACCGCCTTCGGGGGGCTATGTCCAACCGCCAACAGTGGTATCAGCACCACCCGCAGGAGTTCAATACCAGCAACCAGGTTACTACCAGCAGCCACTACCTGCACCTAGCAAAGGAATGAGTGATTGGCAAAAAGCTGTAATTATGGGTGGTGTGATTGGAGCGTGTGTTGTTGGTGGTTTGTGGTTAACCAGAGGACAACAATCTCCTCAACCTGAGGCAAAACCAACTCCAACTGTAGTAGAACAAAACATTTCTCCAACACCAGCTACTTCTTCTTTAGGAACTTCTAACACTGGAATATCAGCACAAGCGCAACCTTCGAGCAATCCAACACCAGCTACTTCTTCTTTAGAAACTTCTAACACTGGAATATCAGCACAAGCGCAACCTTCAAGCAATCCAACGCCACCACCTTCTAGCTCAGAAACTTACAACCAATCTCAGTTTTTACCCACATCTTCATCAATTACTAGAAACGCAGCAGTTAGTGTAATTAATCAGTGGTTACAAGCAAAGCGAGTGATGTTTGCTCCTCCGTACAATCCTCAACCTGCTGCTGAGTTAACAACTGGCGAACAGTATGAAAAGACTGCAGGAGTAAACGGTTCAATCAATTCTCTTAAACAAGACGGTCACTATTACAAATATGGCGTACAAACTATTGACAGTGTTGACGATTTTTCTGTTAATAGTAATCAAGCTGTCATTCAAGTAAAAGTGACTGAAGAACGCAAGCTTTTGGATAGTAATGGAAATATTCTTCCGAAGGAAAGTGATTTTAAAACTCGGACAGTTCGCTATAATTTACAGTTTTTAGATGAGCGTTGGAAGATTGCTTCTAGTGAAATAATTTCCAATTAATTTCCAAATAAATTTATTATGATAATTTTTAAAAGATTACCAAATGGAGTACGATTTCTAGCGATCGCCACAATAGCTTCCTTGAGCGTAATAATTTGTGGGGTATTGTTAATGCGCTTTTCAGTTCCAAATTCACCTCTGAGAGCAACGACATCTCCAACTTCAACACCAGCGAGTGTTGTTTCTAATATTCCTCTGTCAAGTTCTCCTGCTGATGAGTCAACCTCTGGTTCTTCTATCATATCTCCGGTGGGTTTACCGAATAATCCACCAGCAGAAATAAAACAAGCAAATTCCGTTTCAGTTCGGCAGCAGCCAATAGCTACTCAGCAAGCATACAGGCATTTTCCTTATGCACAAGCAGAGCAAAATCAATTGATTATTGTTAGTAGCTATGCCACTGGCAAAGATAAGCGTTTTGAATTCATGGATGTTGAAGCAGGAAAAGCACTCATGCAGATGATTTATGCAGCTAGAGAGGAAGGTATTTGGATAATTCCCGTCTCAGGTTTTCGCACTATTGAGCAACAACAACAATTATTTCAAAACCAAATTAAGCGTCTCGGTTCCGCGCAAGAAGCAGCGAAAGTTAGCGCTCCTGCGGGATATAGTGAACATCACACTGGCTTTGCTGTAGACTTGACTGATGGCAAATTTCCTAAGCAAGATATAAAGTTGCAGTTTGAAACAACAGATGCTTATCGTTGGTTAACTCGCCATGCTAAAGAATTTGGCTTTGAAATGTCTTTTAAGCAAAACAATTTCCAAGGAATTAGTTTTGAACCTTGGCATTGGCGATATGTGGGTACACCAGATGCAGCAGCGATATTTAGCCAAGCCAGAAATCAGCGATAGTTTATGTCAATACTTTCAAACAACCGCTATCGAATCATCCGTTCTTTGGGAAGTGGTGGATTTGGTGAAACATTTTTAGCAGAAGACACCCAAATGCCATCAGGACGCAGATGTGTGATTAAGCAGCTAAAGCCCGTGGTTAATAATCCCCAGATTTACCAACTGGTTCAAGAACGGTTTCAGCGAGAAGCGGCGATTTTAGAAGAACTGGGCGATGGCAGCGATCAAATTCCCCGATTATATGCCTACTTTTCGGAGAACGGGCAATTTTACTTAGTTCAGGAGTATGTTGAAGGACAAACTCTCACGCAAAAGCTGCAACAACAGGGGAGACTCAGCGAGAGTTCGGTTAAAGAAATTTTGATCGACATTTTGCCAGTTCTGGATTACGTCCACAGTAAGCGGATTGTGCATCGCGATATTAAGCCAGATAACATCATCATTCGCAATAGCGATGGTAAGTCCATTCTCATTGACTTTGGCGCAGTCAAGGAAACAATGGGAACGGTGGTGACGGCTTCTGGGAACTCTGGCACGTCGATTGTCATTGGTACACCAGGATTTATGCCGAGTGAGCAAACAGCCGGTCGTCCTGTGTTTGCCAGCGATTTGTATAGTTTAGGATTAACGGCGATTTATTTGCTCACAGGTAAGATTCCCCAAGAGTTAGCAACTGACTTTGCTACGGGTGAGATATTGTGGCGGCAATTTGCTTTGAGTGTGACTCCTAGTTTTGCAGCAGTGTTGGATAAAGCGATTCAGTCTCATGCACGCGATCGCTTCCTTAATGCTAGAGAAATGCTGCAAGCATTGCAAACAGGCGCGACTCCCAGTCCTACATTAGTTGTTGCACCTTCATTAAAGGGATATGTACAGCCGCAAACAGTGGTATCAGCACCACTGGCAGGAATTCCATACCAGCAGCCACCAACCCCACCCAGCAAAGGAATAAGTCATTTGCAAAAAGTTTTAATTATGGGTGGTGTAATTGGAGCCTGTGTTATTGGTGGTTTGTGGTTAACTAAAGAACAACAATTTATTTCTTCCCCTCAAAAACCAACTCAGCCTGTTTCCATTGGTTGGTTGAGAGCTGGATCTGTAGGCAATACTTCAGGCAATCTCTCAGACGGAGAGCCGTTGATTCCGTCAAAACAGCCTGTTACAATCTCCCCACCCGTTGTCCCGTCACCTAATTCACAAGTCATTCTTACTACAGACGTTAATTTAAGGAGTAATCTGCCACAACCACCTCAATACAAATTGACAGGTAAAGTCACCACACTTAGGGCTGGAGAGAAGCTAGTAATTTTAAGAGTTCATTGTTTCGTAGATCCCACTTCCGACTCACCGCTTACCAAAGTGTGGGTAGAAGTAGGTTTACCATATTAGGGCGTTGCTAAATTGAGGTATAAAATTTTCAAGTTTAATTTTCCGAACCCTTATCTTTGCGCGTAGAGTGCGAGCCTAAATTCATACTTTGAATCAGCAACGCCCATACATAATTAGGTTATTAACCATTAACTTCAATTTTATTTTACTTATCACCTTTTAAGTAATAAATAGTTTTTTACAGATAAAAATATGCACCATAGGAGCCGCTGTTATATCAGGTTCGGATAAACACTTACAATTAGGGCTGACACAGGGAGTTTAGAATTATAAGTAATTAAGCGGACTTGATATTAACCACTTGCAACAGGAGAAAAGGGTAAAATGTCTCTCGAATGTATTTCTCCTGACAGACGCTAAATATGCAAAAGCTGCTGAACAACCGCTATCGAATTCTTCGCACTTTGGGAGGCGGTGGATTTGGAGAGACTTTTCTAGCAGAGGATACCCAAATGCCCTCACTCCGTCGTTGTGTGATTAAACAACTCAAACCAATTGAGGATAATCTTCAAATATACCAGTTGGTACAGCAGCGGTTTCAGCGAGAAGCAGCAATTTTAGAAGATTTAGGAGAAGGTAGCACTCAGATTCCGCGATTGTATGCTTATTTTTCAGAAAATGGTCAGTTTTACTTAGTACAAGAGTATATAGAAGGACAAACTCTCGCATCAAAGTTACAAGAGCAAGGTTTGATGGGTGAGAGTGCAGTCAAAGAAATTTTGACAAGTATTTTACCAGTTCTCGAATATGTTCATAGCAAAGGCATTGTCCACCGAGATATTAAGCCAGATAACATCCTCATTCGCCATGCTGATGGTAAACCCGTTTTAATTGACTTTGGCGCAGTCAAAGAAACAGTAGGAACTTTGATAAGTTCTTCGCTTAATTCTACACAGTCAATTGTCATTGGTACACCAGGATTTATGGCTAGCGAACAATCGGTTGGACGTCCCATGTTTGCCAGTGACATCTATAGTTTGGCACTCACCGCGATTTATTTACTCACAGGTAAAACGCCGCAAGAATTAACAGCTGATCCAGCTACGGGTACTCTTGTATGGCGACAATATGCTTTAAATATCACTCCCAGTTTTGCCACTGTCTTAGATCAAGCGATTCAGTTTCATGCACGCGATCGCTTTGCCAGCGCTAGAGAGATGTTGCAAGCTTTGTATCTTGGTACAACGCCTGTGACTCCCACAGTACCAATTGTTCGTCCTATTTCACCGCCTTCTCCAATCGTACCTTATGACCGTCCACCACTATTAACTGTACCGCCTCCTGCAACACCTCAACATACCATTCCTGTCAGCCCAGGATCAGCTCCTCAACCTTTTTATCACAGTGGTAGACAAAACAGTGAGCAGAAGGGTTTCGTTCTTGGCAGCATCATTGTAGGTGGTTTGATAGGTGCATCTGTGATTATTGGTTTTGCCCTCAACAGACAACAACCTCAACCAGAGGTCGCACAACCACTGGTACAACAGAACACACCCATTCCTAGTTTTCCACTAGCTTCAGAACCCAAGGAAACTGCTGTATCACCCACTCCCCCTCAAAAGTTATCAGCAATTCCCAGTTTTCCAGAACCCACTACGATACCTGTTGAAACTTTAGAGCCTGTGCTTCCAGAACTAACGCCAGTTCCCAGCACTCACCTTCCTAATCCTACCGAAACCCAATCTTCTCCACTTCCTCTGGCAACACCAATGCCAACAAACAATCAGCCCTCACCGATAGAGGCTGTGCAAAATTATTACTTAATTATTAATCAGGGTCAGTATAGAACAGCTTGGGAGCAACTATCTCCCAGCTACCAAAACAATCAACGTTTTCATCCTAAGGGTTATCTTTCTTACATCGACTGGTGGGGGGGAAAAGTTAAAAGCGTAGAAGTTGAGCAAGTTAGCATAGTAGAAGCAAGTACAGAAACAGCGACAGTATATGCTCAATTAAAATATCTTATGAAAACCGGACAAGTTGTCCCTACTTCTGTGCGGTTTTTGCTTTTGTGGGATGCTGATAACAGCAGATGGGTTGTCGCGGATGTCAGCTAGTTTTTAGGAACAGAGTTATCAGAACGGGATACATTGGGTTTTTATTGTCGTCAGGGTGTTTAGTATACATTTGTAAACTGTACAATGTCCCATTGGGCTGCGTTATATTCTAACCGAATGAGAGCTGGGATAACGGAGCATGACAACCAAGCTGCTAAACAATCGCTATCAAGTTATCCAGGTACTAGGTGCCGGTGGATTTGGTGAAACTTTTTTGGCGGAAGATATGCATATGCCTTCTCGCCGTCGCTGTGTGATTAAGCAACTCAAACCCGTAACTAACAGTCCGCAAACCTACCAACTTATCCAAAATCGATTTGAACGAGAAGCTGCAACTCTGGAGTTTCTGGGGGAAGGTAGTGAGCAAATTCCTAAACTCTTTGCCTACTTTTCTGAGACAGGGCAATTTTACCTTGTTCAAGAATGGATTCAAGGTCAAACCCTAGGAGACATAGTCAGAGCACAAGGGGTACTGAGCGAAACTAGTGTTAGGGAAATGTTATTGAGTTTGCTGTCTGTTTTGGATTATGTTCACAGTAAAGGCATTATTCATCGGGATATTAAGCCTGATAACATTATTATCCGCTCCGCCAATGGCAAGCCAGTTTTAATTGATTTTGGCGCTGTTAAAGAAACAATACGTTCAGTAGTCAGTCCTGGAGGATATCCTACACAATCGTTGGTGATAGGGACACCAGGATATATGCCTAGCGAGCAAGCCGTTGGACGTCCAGTTTATGCCAGTGATATCTATAGCTTGGGGATGACAGCAATTTATTTGCTCACTGGCAAACATCCCTATGAACTACAAACGCATCCTCAAACTGGCGAAGTTATCTGGCATCACCTTGCCCCTGAAGTGTCCCACGATTTGGCGATGGTACTCAATCAGGCAATTAAACCACAAGCTAGCGATCGCTACACTACTGCTAGCAAAATGCTTTATGCTTTGAAATCTACAACTTCTCTTCCTACAGTAGAACCAACAGCTGCCTATCAACCGACAGTACCGCTATCACCTCCGCCGACTCGTGTATCACCCTCATCCGGGCATACCCAACCACCGTTAGCTTCCAATCAAAGAGTTCCTGTGATTCCAACTGCTTCCCCAAGCACCAACTGGCAAAAACCGACTTGGATTGTAGGCAGTTTAGTTGTGGGTAGCTTGATTGGGGCTGTCGCGATCGCCAGTATAACCCGTCAAAGCTCTGAAGTTCCCAATACGATATCGCCTGTCTCTACACCGCTTCCAGAATCTAACGCTACAATTCCAAATCCTCCAACAGCATCCCCAACTCCTACTTCCGAAGCCAGCACACGCAGAAATAGGAGGATTGTTGCACCGCCTCCAGTTGTCAGTGCACCTAACCCACCGCAACAACAGCAGTCAGAAACTTATACATCTGCCCCACCCTCAGTAACTCCTAACTCACAACAAGAACCATCAACATTTGAACCAGCACCAGAAGAACAAGTTCCACCAGTAGAATCCCAAACTCCAGTTGCTTCCACGCCACAAGAAACTACACCGCCAGAATCGATTCCACAACAACAAACTACACCGCAAAAACCGGAACAGCCAGTTCCTCCTACTCCTACTCCTACTCCTACTCCTACTCCTACTCCTACTCCTACTCCTACTCCTACCCCAACCCCAGACGCTTCCACCCCACCTCCACAGCAGGAAAAAGAAAACACTGCAACTTCCAATACCACGAGTCGCAGCATTCCTACATTTCCCGTTGGCACGTCGGAAGATACTGTCAAAACAGCGTTGGGAAATCCTAGTAGGCTTTCCAGAGGTTTGTGGAAAACTCGTGCTTATGTTTATCAGCATGACCCAAACCGCGTTGATCTTGGTTATTTATTTGACCGTAAAACAGGAGTGCTGCGTCAAACAGAAGTTTCTTTTGCCCAATCTGTCGAACCGCAGGTGATGCAGAATACATTACAGGGAATATTGGGGGGTAATGCTTCTGGTGACATTAAGCAAGGACTGCAACAAGTCTATGAACGTAAAACGAATCAATACTCATTCAACGTTGGTGGATTAAAAGGGAGCATACAACGTAATTCAGAAGACCAAATTTACATTGCTGTTTGGGACTCCAACTTGCGTAAATAAGAAAATCTCTATCTACGGGTGGGGTTTTTTCTTGACAGTAGCGGTATGACAATACTGGGTAATGTTGACTGGAGTTGCATCATGACAAGCAATAAAAAGACCCGGCGCAATTTTCTCATAACCAGTATGGCTGTTGCTGGCGGAATTGTCGGCACTTCAGCTTGTCAACAATTAACCAACACCACGGAATCACCAGAAAATCCCAGTTCTACCGCTCAAACACCTCAAAACCAGCTCGCCTCTGCATCTAAAAAACCCGAGGCAAAGATGCCACAACGAATCCTAGGACGCACAGGCGTGTCATTACCCATTCTTGGTTTGGGAGGATCTGCATCACCTCTATCTCGTCCGCCAAAGGAAGAGGAGGACAAATCCATCGCAATTATAGAACGAGCATTTGAGCTAGGGATTCGTTACTTTGATACGGCTACCAATTACGGACCAAGTGAACAACGCTTGGGCAAAGTGCTTCCGCCACATCGAAAAGAGGTGTTTTTAGCCACTAAGACCAACATAAGAGACAGAGATGGGGCGTGGCGAGAATTAGAGCAATCTCTCAAACGTCTCAAAACCGATTATCTAGATCTTTGGCAGTTACATTCCGTTTCCTTTGATTGGAATCTAGATGCTATCCTAAATACCAAACATGGTGCAATCAGGGCTGTACAAGAAGCGAAAGAGCAAAAAATAGTGCGGTTTGTCGGCATCACAGGACACCATGACCCCACAATCATTGCTGAAGGGCTACGCCGCTATCCATTTGACACCGCTCTTATACCTATCAACGCTGCTGACAAACACAACCCAAAACCTTTTATTACTAAAGTCCTACCAGTGGCTCAGCAGAAAAATACTGGTATCATTGCGATGAAAGTACCAGCATACGGTCGGCTGTTCAAGCCTGGTGTTCTAGAGGGAATGCATCAAGCTATGGGTTATGCTCTCTCTCAAAGCGGTGTCGATTGTTGCATTATTGCAGCAGAAGATGTTGCTTTGTTAGAACAGAATGTGAGAGTCGCTCAAGCTTTTCAGACTCTCTCAAATGATGAAATTTCAGCTATTGAGCAACGTACTGCTGCTGTTTGGCAGGAGAATAGCTTTTTCCGTGAATGGGCTTAAATTTGATACAAAGCATCAGCGTAGTGTTGCGGAGTGCAAAAGCTTCATCGCTTGCGCGACACCATTTTCTGCTTCAATTTTTTCACCGAACACCTTATACCAATTCACGCATTCGCTCATTCATAAGGTACGGCATTAAGAAAGCCTAAGATAACGAGGCTTTGGGACTGTGTATCTGTCGCATTCTTTTTTCAAATTGATCTTAGTACATAATTGCATAAGTTCATAGGGAAAACTTAAACCAAGACTCTGCGTCACGAATGCGTTTACTTCAATGCTCAAGGCGTTTAAAAACATTACGAATTAATGAAATGCTGTACTTAGCACGTTGACGCATTCCTTGATCGTTGATGGCGGTAATGAAGGGCTGAACATTCCCACGAGAACCGATAGTCGGAATAGTAATGTGCATATATGTTATAAAAATTACATAAAAAATGAGACAGATAAATCAATTTAAGCCAACTTTAATAGCATCTTAACGAGTATTTGGTGCTGGATTGGTAATCTTTTGCTGCATATATTTTCTGGCAGGAAGAAATAAGTAGAACTCAAAGTCTTGCAGCATCTCGATCATGCCCTAGGAAATAAATTTCCTGGTTAATAGCTTAAGTCAGTTAAAGCTCACAATTTTGAGCTTATTTGGTTTTAGTTAGTCTCCGTACTTTGGCTGGTATTGTCAAATCTATAATCAACAATTGACACATGGAACGCCTGCATTTTGAGCGACTATTATCTACCCGCTTTAAGCGGCGCGACGTTTTACTAGGTGCTGGATTCTTAACAGGTTTGGTGGTCACAAGCCAGTGGTCTAGCAGGGTGAATGCTCAGCCTAAGTTTTCCGGTTACCCATTCAGCCTCGGTGTAGCTTCAGGTGAGCCGTATCCAAGAAGCGTTGTTCTGTGGACAAGATTAGCTCCTGATCCTCTCAATGGGGGTGGAATGCCGTCAGAAAATGTCCCCGTGCAGTGGCAGGTAGCTACTGATGAAAAGATGACGCAAGTTGTGCGAAGCGGGACATCATACGCAATTCCCGAACTAGGACACTCGGTACACGTGGTCGTTGATGGACTACAGCCTGAGCGATGGTACTGGTATCAGTTTAAGGTAGGCAGTGAAGTCAGCCCCGTTGGGCGCACCCGCACAGCGCCTGCTCTTGGAAAACCAATTGAACAGTTCCGCTTTGCGTTTGCTTCCTGTCAAAATTGGCAAGATGGCTACTTTGCGGCATACAAACACATGGCAGAGGAGGAACTCGACCTCGTTGTCCACCTTGGTGACTATATTTACGAGGGACCAGCACAGGCTGACCGGATCAGGCAGCACAACGGACCAGAACCCGTCACGCTCGAAGAATACCGCAACCGCCATGCCTTATACAGGACTGACACAAACCTACAGGCTGTCCACGCGGCTTTTCCGTGGGCAGTGACTTGGGATGACCACGAAGTAGACAACAACTGGGCAGACGAAATTCCTCAAGACCCTGAACTACAGCCACGAGACCAGTTTCTTGCACGACGCGCTGCTGCCTTCCAAGCATACTACGAGCATATGCCGCTGCGCCCATTCTCGAAACCCGAAGGCATCGATTTGCAACTCTATCGGCGTCTGACCTTTGGTGATCTGGTTGAATTCAACGTGCTCGATACTCGCCAGTACCGCACCGACCAGCCTTGTAATGACGGTATCAAGCCTCGTTGTGATGAAGCCTTTGACCCAGCTGCTACTCTCACTGGTGCTGAGCAGGAGAAATGGCTCTTTGAAGGTCTTGACCGCTCCAAAGCTCGTTGGAATGTCCTCGCTCAGCAGGTGGTCTTCACCCAACATGACTGGACAGCAGGTGAAGAGTCAGCTTTCAATGTTGACGCTTGGGATGGTTACGTAGCTGCCCGCCAACGCATCCTTGACTTTCTGAATCAACGCAGACCTTCAAACCCAATTGTCCTCACTGGCGATACCCATTCTAGCTGGGTTAGCGATTTGTTGGCGGACTTCAACAATCCCAGCTCTCCCGTAGTAGGTACTGAGTTTGTCGGTACCTCAATTACCTCTGGTTTCGGAGCTAGCGATAGAATTGAGGCTGCCTTGCCCGAGAGTCCGTGGGTGAAATATTTTAACGGTCGGCAGCGCGGCTATGTAGTCTGTGACCTCACTCGCGAACGCTGGCGAAGCGACTACCGACTACTGCCGCAGTCTGCACCCACCGGACCGACAGTCCCCGACCCCAACGCACCAATTACCACGGCTGCATCTTTTGAACTGCCGGATCGGGGGGTTGTGAGACGGGTGTAGTTTCATTCAACTTTGCGATTGTACGCAATGTACGTCAATAATCAAAATGCCAGATGAAAATCTGGCACATTCCTCTAATAGCCAAGGCGACCTCTCCCCGCCCTAGTAGTCTGCCATCTAACGCCTGCTGGGTAGTCCCTGTTATTGATAAGCTAATTAAAAACTAGGGAGCTTAGGTAGGTCGGCGTAAATATTTATTGTTGGGAAAAGGGACTCTTGCACTCTTGCATTTATAAGAAACAGTTTGAGTCTTGTTTATAATATAAGGGAATATGTTTGACCGCTTAGAAAATCTTCTTATTTAATCCGTAAAGACATAGACTCCATATCAAAATATTGCTCGTTAAATTTGTACGCCATTTTCTCGATTCCATATATTTGAAACCCAAATGATAAATAAAGTTGTTTTGCAGAGCTATTATTTGTAATAACATCAAGTAATAATATTTCTATCTCGTTAATAGCCTTTGCTCTTTCAATTAATTCATTTAGTAGTAATTTACCTATACCTTTTCCCCGATATTCTTGTTTAACATACATAGAGCGAATATATGCTTTATGCCTTACTTTTATTCTTGATTCTTGATAAAATGCGACTATTCCAATCAACTTTTTATTTTCATAGCAGCCCAATATACAGTTATTGTTATCGACTGGTATTCTATTTCTAAATTCATCTATCGTCTTGATTGCTTCTTCATGATACATTGTGCCAAATGAATCTGGACTGTTATATAAAGATTCTAATCTGATTTGACTATAATCTTCTGCATCATCTTTTGTTAATTTTCTAATTACCATTGGATTAAATATAAAGAAGAAACAATTTATTACTTCACTTCTCTAATAATATGACAATTTAATATTAAGTAGATGGGCGTAAATAAACATAACTATATTGCAATGGGTAAAGCCGTTGGGAAAAAGGGGAAAACCTTTACCCTTTACCCTTACAAAACGTTACATAGTTCGATTTAATTGTGCCAACCTACTTATTGTGGATGCGGTCTAACTAGTAGTCCACCAAAGCAACTTTGCTGAGTCAGACAGTTGGGTATAAGCGCTGCATCTTTCTCCGCGCATCCGTGGTTTGAAAGCGCCAATTCACACTTGCTCGTTCTTGCGGAACGCTGTTTCTCCCAAGTGGCAATTTCTAACTCCAAAGTTGAGCGCTCACCAATCCGTCTCTCTAAACATTGACGAGATAAAACAGACAATTCAATCTCTAAGAGATTCAACCAAAAGCGCGTGTTTGGGTGTGTAGTGAAACTCCAGTTTTTGTACAATCCGACGTGCTTCTTGTGGCTCAAAAACTTCATACAAGGCTGCTGGATTATGGATGTTGAGATTATCAACGACCAAACGAATAACATCGGCATCTCGACAATAAATGTCAACCAAATCTTTCATTTGTTTGGCAAAGTCTACTTTAGTACGTTGTTGTGTGACTTCGATATGTCGCCACCCAGCTAATGGTTGAAAATACTTCTTTGCCATGCTATTCCCTAGTTTTTAATTAGCTTATCAATAACAGGGACTACCCAGCAGGTGTTAGATTGGCAGACTACTAGACAAAAAAAAAGCAGCAGCCCAAGTCAAACTCGACATTGGGCTGCTAACTAATAATGACTATTCCCTTGTCGCCAGAAGATTACTTATTAGAAGACTTCCAAGACGCCAAGGAAAAGAGAGGTAATTTTGCACTCCTGATGGGAGTACTTCGTAGTAATTCGTAATTTAATTACAAATTACTTCACAGTTACCTTACCGCCAGCATCTTCCAACTGCTTCTTAGCAGCTTCAGCCGCATCCTTGGCGATCGCTTCCTTAACTGGCTTAGGCGCAGCTTCTACCAAGTCTTTTGCTTCCTTGAGGCCCAAACCGGTCAACTCGCGCACGACCTTGAGTACAGCAATTTTCTTATCGGCTGGGACGCTTTCTAGAATGACGTCAAATTCGGTCTGTTCTTCTACTGGTTCAGCAGCAGCAGGTGCACCACCAGGTGCTGCTGCCACAAAGCCTCCAACTGGTGCAGCAGCACTGACGCCAAAGGCTTCTTCAATTTGCTTCACCAATTCAGATGCTTCGAGCAAAGACAAGGTTTTTAGTTGTTCCAAAATTTGATCAGTTGCAGCAGACATGGATATAACTCCTGTAATGTTGATTAATGATTTGAGTTGTTCTAATTAGTACTAACGACTCACTAGGAAGCACTTTCTTCGCCTTCTGAGCCTTTTTCCTGATCCGCGACAGCCTGCAACGCACGAGCCAGCGAACCGGGAACTTCGTTGATACCCACAGCAATCTTGGTAGCCAAAGCGTTGATAGCACCAGCAATTTGCGCCATGAGTTGTTCTTTGGATGGCAAATCTCCCAATGCCTTGACATCAGGTTCTTTCAGCAGGCGACCTTCCATAACGCCGCCGCGAATTTCTGTTTTCTTGCTGGCTTTCTGGAAATCTTGGTAAGCCTTAATTGCAGCAGAGAAATCCTCTTGAACTAGCAAAAAGGCAGAAGAACCTTTGAGCAATTCCGACAGCACTTGCCATTTTTCATCGTCTTGAATGGCAATGCCCATCAGGGTGTTCTTAGTCACCTTGCAAACAGCCCCAGCGGGACGCAGCCGTCGCCGTAAATCTGTGATTTCAGCAACCGTTAGCCCTTGGTAGTCAATCACCAATGCGAGTTGAGACTGGCTCAAAGTTTCTTTGAGGTCAGCGACTATAGCTTTTTTGTCTTCTATCGTTCTTGGCATTTAGGTTGTTTCACCTCCTTTAAAAATGCTTTTCTTGCTAATGGCTCATTGCCTTTTGTGCTATTAGCTACAAAAACAACAAACCCCAGCTTTCACAGCCGGGGTTTTGCAGTAGAGACGCAGCAGAGAAATGCATCTGTACATTCTGATCCTTATGCAACAGTAGTCACACAATGCGCGTGAGGTACTTTTAGCAATTAGGGCGCAAACCTCGGCAGGATATTAAGCGAATAGCACCTGCTGTCTTTGGTTGTTGCTTATTTCATTTTCGTAATTTGTTTATAGCAAACGCAAACAGCGTTGACTACGAACCTACTATGCTGCTTCGGTCAATTTTGCATCGCGTAGGGCGTTAATATCTACCCTAATCGATGGTCCCATTGTGGAAGACACGTACACTGTGCGCCAGTAACGACCTTTAGCTCCTGAAGGACGGTTACGGTCGATTGTTTCTTGCAACGCCTTCAAGTTTACTAGTAAATCTTCTGGAGAGAATGATGCCTTACCAAACATAACATGGACAATGCCAGTACGATCAGCTCGGAACTCTAATTTACCTGCTTTGAATTCGCCGATCGCACTTGCCAGGTCGAATGTCACTGTCCCACCTTTGGGTGATGGCATCAAACCACGAGGACCGAGTAACTTACCAAGCTTTGCCACCTGAGGCATGATATCTGGTGTGGCAATGAGCTTGTCAAAGTCCATCCTACCTTTTTGAATTTCGTCAATCAGTTCTTCTGAACCAACGACATCAGCACCAGAATTGCTTGCTTCTGTTACTTTTTCCCCTCTAGCAATGACTGCCACCCGTACCGTTTGTCCTGTTCCTTTGGGCAGTACTACTGTTGTCCGCAGCTGTTGGTCAGTATATTTTGGGTCAATTCCTAACCGGATATGCGCTTCTGCTGCTTCGGGAAACTTTGCTGTTGCTGTTTCTTTAAGAAGGGATAAAGCATCTAGCGGTGCATAATCCCTGTCTTCAACTTTTTCTAGTAACGCCTGTATTCGGCGCGATACTTTCTTTGCCATTTTTTCTTTCTCCTGGGGTGTATTACGAAGCTTTGCCTCTCCCCCGAATAATTTTGCTTTTTTGGTCCTTTGTCATTTGTCTCAAGCGAATGACTAATGACTAATGACTAATAACTAATCCGTAACTGTGACGCCCATGTTTCTTGCGGTGCCTTCGATGATGTTCATTGCTGCTTCAACATCATTGGCGTTAAGGTCAGGCAGTTTTGTTTGAGCAATTTGCTTCAATTGCTCTCTAGTAATAGACCCAACTTTCTTTTTGTTGGGTTCACTAGAGCCTTTGTCAATTTTAGCTGCCTTAGTAATTAACACCGATGCTGGAGGAGTCTTGAGTACAAATGTAAAACTCCGGTCTTCATACACCGAAATTTCTACTGGAATCACTGTTCCAGTTTGATCTGCTGTTTTAGCGTTGTACTCTTTGCAGAACATCATGATATTAACGCCATGCTGACCTAATGCAGGTCCCACTGGCGGTGCTGGGTTGGCTTTCCCAGCATTCAGGGCCAATTTAATGACCGCTACTACTTTTTTCGCCATTTTTATTAGCTCTGTTTCTCTACCTGATTAAATTCCAATTCTACTGGTGTATCCCGTCCAAAAATCGAAAGCAAGGCTTTGAGTTTACTCCGTTCTGGACTGACTTCAATCACCTCACCTTCAAAATCCTTAAACGGACCAGAAAGCACAATTATCTTATCACCAGCAGCCATATCAATTTTGACAACTGGTTCCTGTTCGCTGGTCTGTTTGAAGATTCTTTCTACTTCTGTATAACTCAGCGGTAGCGGTTTTACGTGACCGCGACCCTTGCCACTACCACGTTTTTGTTCTGCTCCCACAAAATTAATCACATGAGAGGTGTTTCTGACCACCTGCCATGTGTCGTCATCCATCATCATCCTCACTAGCACATATCCAGGGAAGACTTTTTCTTCCGTATGCTGGCGACTACCATCTTTACGGATTTTCACTGCTGGTGTGTGTGGAATTTCCACTTGGATAATTTTATCAGCGACATCAAAGGTTTGAATGCGCTGCTCCAAGTTTGTCTTAACACGCTTCTCACAGCCAGAGGCTACTTGTACTGCATACCAGCGGGCTTCTGTTGAAGAAGCTTCTGACGCTGTTTCTGCGGCATCATCTGACTGCTGCGTCGCATTGTAATCTCCGTCTGTTGCAGAAGTCATTAGAACACCTGTTGTGCTGCCCAAATAAAGAATTTATCTACCAGAAATATCAAGGATGCGGAGAGAGTCACCATTAATAACACAGCGGCTGATTCACTTATCAGCTGCTTGCGACTCGGCCAAACGACTTTGTCGAACTCTTCCTTTATTCCATTAAAAAAGTTCGCTATGCTAAACCCATTGTTGGTCTCTGTCATTTGTGCTTCGTTTTTTTTGGCCACGGTCTTCTCTCGCCCCCATTTCTGAACCAGAAAACTATTGCCTGTTCATTTTATCTTTGTATCACAGCTACTACTCAAACCTACTTGTTTGAAGCAAAAAGCCGCATACACAAAAATTACACCCGAAATTTTCAATCATACTGCTATGTTAGCAGATCTTGCATAATTTTCGGGCTTTATTTTTGCTTTCAGCGCGCCCTGGAGGACTTGAACCCCCGACATCAGGTTTTGGAGACCTGCGTTCTACCAACTGAACTAAGAGCGCACAGGCTTGCTTTTATTCAGTTATTACACTTAATTTACCTTAGTTTAACGCAACTTGGCAAATTTTTTTAGTTGATTTTGGTCGAGGGAACTTAGGAGCGGCTCCCGCCGCTTTTTGTTGAACCCTTGAACCATATCTAGCTCTTAGATCAAAGAGCGCGGTCAAAGCGCTGCTTGATTCGGGTAGCTTTACCAACGCGATCGCGTAGATAATAAAGTTTAGCACGCCTTACCTTACCACGACGCAATACTTTGATGCTATCTATCCGAGGAGAATGCACGAGAAACACCCGTTCAACGCCTACGCCTTGGAATACGCGACGGACTGTAATGGTTTCATTGATACCGCCATTGCGTTTACCAATGACCACACCCTCGTACGGTTGTACGCGGTATTTGTCGCCTTCCTTAATTTTGACTCCGACTTTGACTGTATCGCCCACAAATATTTGGGGCAAATTAGATTTTAGTTGTTCCGCTTCAATAGAGCGGATTATTTCTTGAGTATTCATAGTTCACGGAAAAACTCACAATCAACAATAATAAATCGACAACTACCTTACAGTCTACTTATTTTAAAGAGAGAATTTTTTGACGACAACGTCATCGAAAACACAAAACTATTACAAAAAATACATAAAGGCTGTGCAAACAAGTGTGAGATGTATGAAATTTAATGTCGTTTTCATGAACTACAACCGCTTGAAGTTATTACAACGAGCTATTGATTCTGTCCTGAACCAGACTATACCTTGCGAACTGATTGTCTTGTGACGATTGTTCATTTGATAGCACCCAAGACTATGTGAAAAGTTTAAGCGCAAAGCTTTTATTTTTTGAAAATGCACCACGCGCCCGCTCTCGTCTACCGATGTCGCTAGGCTTAGGCGATGGGCAAAGCCCCGCATAAAGGCGATCGCACTGCAACAGAAGATGCAGTTATCTGCTGGTGAACAACAAGATTCCCGACTTCGGCGAAGTCGGGAATCTGAGCCATTAGTACTTATATAGCGCGTTCGTGCTTACTGCGATCGCCTAAGTTCTATGAGAACAGGTCCACGTTAGCTAAGGAACTGTTGTTAGATGCCAGCAATTGGATGATTTTATCCAACTTCTGCTCTATATTGGAAGTTTTCTGCTCCAATTGGATCACTTTAGCCTCTAGGTTTTGAATTGGATTTGCTTTAGCATCAGACAATTGGCGAATATCTCGACCAATACCCATCAGGGTGGGACGTTCCACATAAGTGACGCGGTGCAGCACCCGCCAAGCTTTGTTGGGTTTGCCTGCTTGCACTTGCCGCAAAGCACGCGCTTCTTCGTCATTGCTTTGCAGCCACTCAGGGTCGACTACATAGGTGAAGAAGTCATAGAAGTGTCTGGTGTCGCCTTCCAGGTAGAAGCTCATAAAGCGGTAGCGGTCTACTTTTTCCCCTGGCTGGATGGGGTTGTCGTTGTAGTCGGTGACGCCGATGCTTTCTACACCACTCAAATCCACGTTTAACTGAAAGGCTTTGCTACGACTTTCGGTTTTATTCATGGTTTGGGTCATGTTGACAGTCGCTTGTGCAGTTAGCTCAACTTTCGCTGCCACGACTCCAAATTTTGTGTCAGCACCGAAACCCCCATTGAATGCAAAGGAACCGCCGATGGAGTGTTCTACTGTATTGGCAAAGCTTTGGGCTTCTGTCCGCAGTCCGCCATCAGCATCCCAAACATAGGTATTGACAATATTGCGCTTACCAGCACGAATTTGGATAGCTTCCATCCTTTTCTGCCACCACTCAAAACTGTCTGTGGCTTGGACTCTTGTCTGTTGATCTTGGATCTTAGCCTTGATTTCTTCCTGCTTTTTGTTCGTATCTTCTTTTTGCTGAGTGAGGTTTGCTTGTGCTTCTGTTTGAAGACTCTTTGCTTTTTCCTCCTCTGCTTTTTTCTTCTCCTCCTCAGTCATTTCTGTCTCGGGTTGATCTTCTTCTCGGTTGACAGATATTGTCGCTGGAGCATCTCCACTGTCTATATTTCGCTTCAAAGAGGTTTCATCTACCAAACGCACATTAAATTGGGCAAAATAGGATTCTCGCCGCTTATCCTCTGCTTCAATTTGTTGTTTGAGGTCATAGGCTTCTCGGAGGCGATAGTAACTGGCAGGGTAGAGTGAGCCATACTGCGCCCGCATATCTGGAACCTCCTTGAAGAAGCGATCGCTCGTGGCATAGCTACCTGTCATCCCATCTAAGCTGCCGTTCATGGTATAAGCCGGATTGATCAAGAACGTGATGGTATTGACATCCGGTGGAATGCCATCGACAGGGCGAACCTCGTAGCCAATCATTTTCCCAGTCCGCTGGAGTCGGGTGATAAACACGTCTGCCAGACTAGAAACCACCAAGGCGTAGCCGACGTTTTTGGGGATATATCGCTTTCGTGACACTCCTACACCGACAAGAGCGGTACGGTGTAGGCTTCTGCCGGAAATTATCCGGAGCAGAAATTCGTTCGTGGTACTCCAACTGTTTCCCACTACCGCAGTTTATAGTCAGGCACGTGTCCCTCCCGACTTGAATGATTGAAAAACCATTCCCCTACGTTCCTTGAAGATTTTCCATACTAGAGGCAGGAGTTAGCGTACAGCATATTTAAAACCCCACTTCCTAGTAAAACCCCTTATCTTCAGTTGTCTAGGTACAGATGGTTGACCAGAATTTTAGCCTTTGTCAACACCTCTCTATGTTAGCATAATGGGTAGATTTTGACTACCCATTATGAAAGAAGCACGATTGAATTTAAGGATATCAACAAAGCAGACTGAATAAGTTACGATTATATGCCTCAAGTAAAGATAAGACGATTACTCAAATTGTTGAAGACGCTTGTTGACTCTTTGCCCAACACGGAGATTAACAAAAACGAGGGTACCCCACTCCCGCGCTAACCTATGGTTAACATAGGTCGGGGGTACGCCTCGTTTTTGTTCGGCTATTCATAAGGGCACCGACTCTTCGAGTACGGTGTGGGGCGCGTCTTTCCGTTCAAGCTAAATGAGGAAACTTGGGTTGCACTTCCGGCGTACCGCGCAACTCCAGTTTATCGGTCATACTCAGGGATGAACCGGATGTAATATTACTCTGATTCAGGAAATTGTAGTTGAAGTTAAGGTTGCCTTTGAACCCGAGGCGTGATACTGCTAGTCTTGAGGTAACGAATAAACCTGCCTCTGCTTCCGTTTCCGATCCTATAAATGTGTCAATAGTGGTTCACAAACCTGCTTCCTGTGCTCGGTTCCAGCTAAAGTTCACATCATCAGACATAGTCAATTCTACTGAAGTCGCGCCGTTGTAATTTTCCGAGACGGTTAAGTTTTCACTGGGGACTGGCGGCGGACCTTCGATGTAGCCTAAGAGAGTGGGTGCAAACTGGGCATTGCCAATCCACTTCAGTTCCAGTTGTTCGATTCGTTTGTCTGGCAGCACTGTCACACCATCAGCGGTAGGATAGGCGAACAAGCGCCGCATTATAGCAATCTTTTGCCCTGTACTAGGGTCTAGACCAACAGTACTGTATTCGCTGCTGACAACTGCATCACCTGTGATCTTAACGGTGCCAATAGTCTTAACGGTGCCAATAGGCGGTGCTGCTCCCCACCAGATGGCGTTCTGAATCTTGCCAGAGTACTGATTTCCCGTATAGTCTCGCACATCAGTTCCGGTGGCTTCAATCATAGGATAGTAAGCAAATAAACCCGGTTCGTTCCCCGTCAGCAGTGTTTTACTGTTGACTTGAATCTCTTCTTCACTCAGGGGTATTTGCCAAATGCGGACTTCTGCCAGTTTCCCAAATTGTTGCGAGCCGTTTTGAGCATTCCCTATAGTGTAAATATCCTTACTACTTTGGGCTGGCAATGTCACAGTCTCTGGGTTTCCAGAAAGGGTAGCTGGGGCTGCATTAGAGGAATAATCTTTTGCAGAGTTCTTGGCAAAACGCCAGTATCCCACCAAATCTGTCTCCTTGCTCGTTAGGGTTTTCCCAAAATCGGCTCGAATCTCTTGCTGAGTGCGAGTTCTCTTCCAGATACGGGCTTCTTGAATCTCACCTTGAAACCTAGTTGTTCCCGAAATTGCAGCAATTAGTAATTCTCCTGTTCCTTGATAATTCTCTGTAGCAGTGTCTTCAGCGACCTTTTCACCATCCTGGTAAATTATTCGCTTTTTGGTGTTGCTGTCATAGACACATGCCCAATGGTGCCATTCTGTGTCTGTGTAAGTATTAGGGGTATATAGATCGTTCCCGTGAAAAGCAAAGAAGAATTGATTGTTATCTTGCCAACCAACGCCCAATCCTTGGTTTGTGGTTCCTGATCCTTGAGAGAATACATATTGGTTTTTTCCAATAGCATCACGCTTTGCCCAAAATTCCACAGTAAAACTGGCATTGGCGAGATTAATTTTACTACCACAATTGACCTCATCATCCTGTCCATCAAACTTCAGGGCAGTTCTGGTTTGGACTTGACCGACTTGTTCGCCGTCAATATAGAAGCTGGACGTTGCTTTTTCGCCTTTCCCGCGTCCTACAACAGTCAAATGATGCCAGCCGGAAGACAACCCTTCCAGATTGTAGCCGCTGTCAGAAAAAAGACCGTTAACCAAAGTGCCTAACTGTTTTCCCTGATAAACGACGATATGGTGATCGGTAGTATCTTTAGCACCGACTAAGGTATTCCACACCGCTGTTTTTGGCAGGGGATAGAAAAACCAGGCTTCTATCGTGTATTCGTCAGCCAAGGGAATGGTGTTGTCCACAATGACGGCGCTGTTGTTTTGCTGGAGGTTTAAACAAGGGCGTAGAGCATCCGGAATCCACTGCTCAAAGGTAGAATTTTGACTGTCAGAAGTGGCGTCAAAGTTGGTAAGGCGCATCGTACCGCTGTCATCAAAGTAACTCAGTTGCACGTTGCCTTCGCAGGTTTCAATAGCAGTGAGTCGGCTGGTGGGACGAACAAATCCTAGTAATGCACCTTTTGTCAACAAATTCTTGTCGTCTTTAGCGACTTGCGGCAGGGTTTGCGGTGTCTGATAAGTGTTTTTGATACCGTTGAGCAGGTCAGTGTTTAAAGTGTTCAACTGAGTTTGAACTTGAGACAGTTGAGTGTTAACTTGTTGCAGGCGATTTTCCCAATCTTTTTTTTGGTCGTCGTCTGCATTTAATGCAGTTTGAAGTGGCTCTAATTCTTCCTGACTTGTTGTGAGTTCTTGTCGCTTGAGGTCTAAAGCTTCTTTGGCCTCATCGATTTTATTGTTTGTTGTGTCCTTAGTTTTCTTTAATTTCCACGTACAAGCATAAGTTTGAAGACCAGGCTGAGGAATGGGTATGTCAGCACGGACATTGTAATCTTTATCGCGGTAGGGGGCTATATATGCCCTTTTACCTATGTTCCTAATAAGATAATGCTGTTCATTATATGGCTTTATCTGCTTAAATTCCCAGTGGAAGTAATCGGGAATTTTATCCCTGTTTGTGTTGATAGCTAAAACATTAGAATTGTTCTCAGTAGTAGGGCGTAGCTCCGTGTTTTTGCCTTTGTTGAAAATGGAATAATAACCATTGCTCTGCTCTTCAAATTTGAAGAGGTAATCATCTGGAGTCTTCTTGAGGTCGCTATCGTCCGCTCTGACATAATAATAATCGCTTCTCTTCCAAGGGGCTATATGTCTTTTTGTGTCCACACTGTAAATCTGACACCAATAATTGAGAGGGCTTTCTACTTCCTGCTTGTATTTAGATTCTAGAGTTGCCACTTCGCTCTCAAGGTTTTTCACGTTTGAGTTTAAAGCCTCAACCGTTTTTCGTGTTTCTTCAAGGTTGGATAGTGCAGCAAGTTTAGCTTCGCAATCATTTTTGTCTTCAAGCAAAGCTGCTTCCTCACTTTCCTTGAGCCTCATTTGCTCTAATTTTTCTGACAACTGAGCTTGGTTATCAGCTAAAGTTGTCAAGGTGACACTGTCAGCGTACTTAACCTCTGTCACTGCTTCAGACTCCAAAACGATCTGATGCTTGCGGATCTCCAGAGTTTCCCAAGTGCCTTTGACATTGGCAATGCCAAAAGAGCGCACTAAGTTAATATCATCTGGCACGGTGAAGCGGTACGAGGCTTGATACCAGCCATTTTCCAGATTTTTAAAGTCTATGGCTTGTCCTTGAATATCAACGCGTTGCTCTGAACTTCGGTTGTTTTTCCCCCAACAGAAGAATTGAAAAATCTTGTTTTTTGCACCGTCGGCATTGTTAGGATCAACTTGTGGATTGGTTTTGAATTCAAAACTTTCCACATAAGTTGCCCTTTGGGTAACAGCAAACAGTTCATCATTGGCGTATTTGACAGCCTGTTTGCCATCTTTCAGGGTTCGTGGTAGCGTTACAGCATTGACAAATGCACCGCCATATACTGAGCCATCGTTACCGTTAGTGGAAAAATCAACAACTTTTCTTTCTTTGCCTTCCACAATGGCACCCAGACGCCAGTAACCCTCTAAACCAACTTCTGTTCCTGCCAGTTGCAGGTACATGGAGTCTTCAATTTCTTGCTGTGAGCGGGCGACTTTCCAGAGGCGAACATCACTCATCTTGGCTTGCAGATAACCATCACCAGAGGAATTGCTCTTACCAAAGTAGTTGTTTGTACGGTTGATGCTGTTGGGTAGCCACATTTGCCCAGAAGGCACTACGCGCGATCGCACAAAGTGCCCGCCAAGATGCGATCGCCCCCAAGGAGCGGGAGAAAAGCGCTATCGCGTCTTACCTCCCTTTTTTCCCAAATTCACATTTCCTCTACCTTGGCGTAAGTGTTACTGACTTTGACTTGTTGGTTTGCAAGTATCGTTCTCAGATTTACACCTAAGAAATGTGTATTGGCTCAAACTATCTCTCACACTGCTCTCCACCTTAATAGTCACGGCTTTTGGTGTAGAGTATTTTTCACTCAAGACGTGCGATTTCAAAACCACACTTACGTTTTCGCGTGATCTCCCCTTCAATGCCATACTGATAGGCATCAAGTAACTATCAAAGAAGTTGTTATTTCTGAAAAGAATAATAACCCAGAAGATTTTAAAAGTTAAATAGTATAAAAAATTACATATTTATGAAGCTTATAGAAGCTAAGTTGAGCCATTGAGTCATACAAAAATTTTTATACAAATAACTCAGTAATTATCTGTAATTTTTGAATTTACCTAAGAATTTTATAATTACATAAGCAAAATGTGAGAAAAACTAAAAATTCCTGTGGAATAAAGTATTGAATTTTACTTTTTTTATAGTTGTTTTTGGGAATCAAAATTTTGTACTTTTAGATACAGCAGTCCAGATTTTTAGCAACTCTAAAAATTTCTAAATTAATTGAAAACGGCTATTTTGCAGGACTCACTTAAGCAAGAGGTTGTTGTTTCAAAGTATCAGAAGAATGAATAAGAAGGTAAATTCACAATAATTATGGTATCCTACGATGCAACCGCTTAGAAGCCTTATCTAGTAATGGATAACCATAACTTTCAGGTAAATTATTAGTAACTATTGCCTATAGCAGGTTGACAAGGGCTTTTGTTGACTGCTATTTAGACACGGCGACTACATTAGGACCATTCTCTTATTCATAAATCCGTACACTATAAAGTATTAAATTATACAAAAATCTAAAAACCAAAACGCAGTGCCGTCCGCAATCCCATTCCTGCTTGAAGGCTTCCAAGCTGAACCTTAACACTACCTGCTGTCAAGTTACTATAGGGAGGGGTGGCGGGGTTGCTTGGATGAGTCATGCATTTCTGCGGTTAGTCTCCACAAGTGGAGAAACATCTTACTCACTGCTTCAAACCGGTGAGGTCGTTATTGGGCGCGATCGCAGTTGCCAAATTGTCTTGAATTCTAATGATTATGCCATGGTTTCGCGGCGTCATGCTATTATTCGCTCATCTAAAACGCCAGATGGCAGAACAAGCTATGTGCTGTGTGATTTGAATAGTGCCAATGGGATTTATTTAAATGGAGAGGTTTTACAGGGATGTCAGGAATTGCAGGCAGGCGATCGCATTAAGCTTGGCAATAGTGGTCCAGAATTGTTGTTTGAGTACCAATACAACTACCAAGGCGTTGACGAACCACACTCATCAGTAACAGTAACTCGGGTGACGATGAGTACAAATCCTCGGGCGTTAGTTAATACCGATACTGAGGCGAGTTGGTCGCAGATGCTTCCTATCCTTTTTCGACCAAAAGATTTCACTCGCAAGGCTTATTTAGTACCAGGAATCATCACAGTCATACTCGTGGTACTACTGTTTTTTGTACAAGGATTTTTATATCAAATATTATTAGGTGCGTACTTAGCAACTGCTGCCTTATATTTTGTTTACCAGTTGTGTGGTAAGCCGAAAGCTTGGTGGGTGCTAATTGCTTCTGCTGTTTTTACGATATTAATTTTGCTCAGTCCGGTTCTGAGTCTATTTTTTTTGGTGTTTCGCAGCATTCTTCCAGGAAGTATACCAGATAACCCTAGTACTGTTAGCTTTGGCGAGTTGTTTCTGCGATACTTTTTTGGTGCTGGACTGCTGGAAGAATTGCTTAAAGCTTTGCCAATTATCGGATTTTATTTTTTAGGAAGAGCATTTACATCTCCCACGCGAGAAGATATTGGCGTTGAGGAACCTTTAGATGGAATTTTGATTGGAAGTGCTTCTGCAGTTGGCTTCACCTTATTTGAAACTTTAGGTCAGTATGTGCCTGGTACTATTGCACAGGTTGCACAACAGATGGGAACAGATGCTGGTTTGCGGCTGGGGTTAGAACTCCTGATTCCGCGAATTTTAGGTGATGTGGCAGGTCATATGGCTTGGAGTGGATGGTTTGGATATTGTATTGGCTTGAGTATACTTAAGCCACGTCACGGTTGGCAAATTCTGGCTTTGGGATATTTCAGTGCGGCTGGGCTTCATGGGTTGTGGAATAGCAGTACAGGACTAGCAACTACCTTGGGAACCTTTGTTTTATTGTTGTTGATCGTAGTTGGTGGTATATCTTACGCTTTGTTAGGGGCAGCAATTGTTAAAGGGCGTGCTTTGTCGCCGTCGCGATCGCAGAACTTTGCCACGCGGTTTTATCGTTAGATTTTTGATGTCCTAAAGGCGATTGCCCAAGGGGCAGTGGCAAAGCCAATCGCACAACGCATTCCTCCCTACCTTAACCACGTTGAAGCCGTGCGAATTCTCCTTAAAAATTGGATTATTCATAACTTTTATTTATCGTTTTGAAAAAAAAGAAGATTTGCTTTGATTGAGTAGAAAGCCCTAAATTGTAGTCATGCGCTGCCAAGGTACCTGGCTCAGACAAAAATCACTAATTTGATTGACAATTGAACAATTTCCTGCACTGCCCTCGGTTTGAGAAGCAGAAAAGGACAACGAAGAACAGCATTGAATCATAGTGAATAACAGTTATGACTTGGCTAATTAGCACATTAGTTATTGGGATTTCTACGGCTTTAGCAACCACATTTGACGATAATTTATACTTGACAGCCTTCTTTGGAAAAGTCAACCGCACCTTTCGTCCCAAACATATTGTTCTTGGTGAATTTGTTGGATTCACTGCATTAGTGCTTGCTAGTCTCCCTGGTTTCTTCGGCGGTTTACTCATTCCAAGTACTTGGATTGGATTGCTAGGTTTGCTTCCAATCATTATTGGTATCAGTCATCTCATGAGTCGAGAAGACGGAGGAGAGGAAGTGCAAACGGTGTCAATGAACTTCACCTCTGGTGCCAAATCTCACCGCCATAAGAAATCACTATGGGCAACTCTACGCGATCGCCAAACCTACCGCGTTTCCGCAGTCACCATTGCAAATGGAGGGAACAACATTGGGATCTACGTGCCGTTATTTGCCAGCAGCAATCTGCCAAGTTTGGGTGTGATTTTGTGTGTTTGCTATGTGGCGATTGGAGTGTGGTGCTGCCTCTCTTACTTCATGACTCGTAATCCTCTGATGGCTCCCCTTCTCACTCGCTATGGTCGAAAAATCTTCCCCTTTGTGTTAATTTGGTTGGGATTCTCTATTTTGATGAAAAGTGAATCGTATCGGCTTTTTATCTAGTTTTAAGCTGTTATTGAATGAGGCGAAACCCATAATAAAATTTGTTTGTAGTAAGGACTTTAGTCCTTGCTTTCGTGCAAGAGGACGCGCATTCCTCACTACGAACTTCCCCACTTTGAAAATTGGAAGCCTGAACTGATTTATGTCAACTGTCTGTGTGGAAGTTGAAACTGTTTGTTCAGATGATGCGCTAGAACTGATTGAACAGCTTTCCTGTGAACTGGCAAAGCGTTACAACGAGGATGCAGAACAGGGCAAGGGAGGATTTGAGTTATCTGATATGGATGTGCCTGGTGCTGCGTTTGTAGTCGCCAGGTTAGATGGTCAGCCAATTGGGTGTGGTGCAATTCGTCCGTTTGATGAACGGGGCATAGCCGAAGTCAAGCGTATGTTTGTTATTCCAACTATGCGTGGGCGTGGTATTTCAAAGCAAATTCTGGCAAAGCTGGAAGATACTGCACGTAACTTTGGTTATACTGCTGCGATTTTAGAGACAGGTACACGTCAGCCAGAAGCTGTAGCGCTTTACGAGAAAGCAGGCTACAAGCGTTGTTCTTGTTGGGGCAAATACATCAACTCTTCATGGAGTATTTGCTATCGCAAGGAACTTACATAATTGAGAGAGTGAATGCAGCAACATAGCACTTCTCAATTGAATCTCATACAAATTGCTTGTAGGGGCTGTTGTTGCCGTGGTTCTACTGTATGGGTGTATTCTATGCAAGCGAGAATTGCTATAGGTCACGCTTTCTCCAAACAGAGGCTATGTTGCTTAGCGTAGCTAATCCTGGTTGCTCGCAGTCTTCACTGGTGATATTTTTTGTCGTCGTTCCTGAAGCTTATTTTCAATAAGTTTGGCAAGAAGCCAGGAAATAGAGCGTTCTTCCTCTTGTGCCCATGCCTCCAACTCTGCTTTCAGTTCCGGGGAAATGTAGGTTGTTACACCAGACAATAGAGTTTTGCCGCCCATTTCAAAATCTATATATTGCGTAGATAGTACTTACCATAGCATTTTACTATAGCTTTTATTGTCTTACCTTTAAATAAGCTATGCTATGCTATGCTACATTAGCATAGTGAATTTTTAGCATAGTGAATTTTACCTCTCTCGGCATGAATATCCTTGATAGCCTCTTCACCCAGCCCGTTACTCAACGGCAAAGTCGTGGTATTAACCTCAAGTCCCAACGTGAAATTGAAATCATGCGTCAAGCAGCTTCGATTGTTGCAACTGTGCTCAAAGAGATTTCTCAAATAGTGCAACCTGGGATGACGACTGCTGACTTAGATGCCTACGCAGAGAAACGCATCCGAGAAATGGACGCTACACCCAGTTTCAAAGGATATCACGGGTTTCCTGGCTCTATCTGCGCTTCGATTAATCATGAAGCCGTGCATGGCATCCCCAGTTCTAAGCGGGTGATTCGACCTGGAGATGTTTTGAAGGTTGATACAGCGGCTTGTTATCAGAACTTTCACGGTGATTCTTGTATCACTCTTGCCGTGGGTAAGGTGTCCCCAAAAACAGAAAAGTTGATTCAAGTTGCTGAAGAGGCACTCTACAAGGGAATTGAGCAAGTCAAAGCAGGAGCGTATCTGATGGATATTGCGGGCGCTGTTCAAGATTGTGTAGAGGCACACGGCTTCAGTGTTCTTGAAAACTACACTGGGCATGGAATTGGTCGCAATATGCACGAAGAACCTTCAGTGTTCAACTTTCGTACTCGTGAAATGCCAAATGTGAAACTCCGGGCTGGAATGACATTAACAATCGAACCGATTGTGACTGCTGGTTCTAAACAGACCCGTACGCTATCAGACCGTTGGACTGTAGTCACATTAGACAAATCCCTAGCTGCTCAGTTTGAGCATACATTGCTTGTGACTGACAATGGATATGAAATCTTAACTGACCGTTGTTGTTGCTCTCATACCATTTTAGGAAAAGGATGATACAAATCGGTAGTGTAGAGACGCGCCATGGCGCGTCTCTACAGAATTTCAATGTATCGCGATTAACGTGAAATGGTATCACTCCTCACCCAGCAACTAACTGGGGAAGATTTGGCGGCGACAGCGCAGTGCCGGCTGCGCTAACTGCCCGTGAACTGCCCGTGAGGGGTCTTTGTGGCCGTACTCGGCACCGCCAAATAAGCGCGTAGCGTTCCCCAGTTGCGTCACTTTCCCCCCTCAACGGATACGTCTTAGAGGGTCGCACCCCTGATTCGTCAGCAGTATCCTTTTAGGAGAGGGGGTGGGCGAGAGGTTCACCGAACCGTATTGCCACAGGTTTTGCTTTGCTATACTTGACGGCACGCACTGGCGATCGCCCCTTGGGCACTGACGGAGCCAATCGCCCTGACGACAAACCTAACACCGTATAAATTCGTACACCACAGCCTGCTTCTTGGATGCCGTACCACATGAGGTGACGCGAGTAGTTTTTGACAACAATAGGACTTCTTGCAAAAGTCAAAAAAAAGAATAATTAACCACAGATGGGCACAGATGGAATCTACTTACGCAAAAGGCTTAATAAAAATTGCTATAAGCAATATGCAAAAACCTTGAAGAGATTATAAATGCAATGTCGCCAAGCTTTACACAAATAGATACATAAATAAAAATAATGAGATAACTATTTAAAAATTTTCCTGAATTCAACTAATTAATGCTGTCAATAGAAAAAAGCAGTACGTCGAGGAGAGATATCAAGATGAGGGACCTTTATCTGTTGGCAGCAGGCTTGTTAACAGGATTGGTAATACCAACATCAGCTCTTCCACATCTGCCTAATGTCAACTTAGGAAATAGCGGAGTCATTTGGAATTTAAAAGACGATTTAAAGCCAAATGTCGGTGGAAAAATATTCTCTAATGCAGAAATTTTTCAAGCAGAACAGAGTAACTCTTGGTTGCCAAAGCCACTAGAATCGCAGCTTAGCCCAAAAACTCAACTCGTTTCTCGGCGAATTACATCTGGAAAGCAACTTTACTACGAAAGGTTAGCGGCGCTCAAAGCGGGTCAGATTTATCCAAGCTTACCAGAAGACAGCATAAAGTCATCGTTGATATCTACGAAGAACACTCAACTGACATATGAGGATTGGAAAAACTTATTGGCTATGGAAGCCAAAGCAATGGCTCAAAGTCAAGGTGACAATCGTTTGGGAATCCTACTGGGTGATTCTTTAAGTTTATGGTTTCCTAGAGAAAAATTGCCTGTAGGTAGATTGTGGCTCAATCAGGGAATTTCTGGAGAGACTTCCAACGGTATTTTAAAAAGGTTGTCTGTTTTTGCTCAAACCAAACCAGATGTCATTTATATCATGGCTGGAATTAACGACTTGCGGAAGGGTACGACAGACGAAACCATTTTAGGCAATTACCGCCAGATTGTTCGCAAGTTGCGACAAACTCACCCAAAAACCATAATTTTTATCGAATCGATTCTGCCAACTCGTTTGTCTGCAATCCCGAATACCCGTATTCGTCATCTTAATGATCAACTCGCCCTGATTGCCAGACAAGAAGGAGCTGATTATTTGAATCTTTATGATTCATTTACAGATTTTGAAGGTAACTTGCGCCAAGAATTGACCACAGATGGATTGCATCTGAGCGCAGAAGGGTACGAGGTTTGGCGATCGCTACTACATCAGGTAGAACAAACTGACTTACCACACGATTAGTCAATAGTCAATATTTAGTAGTTAAAAAAACTCTGGAATTTCCAGTTTTGATCATCAACTATGAACTAATTGTTATCAGTTTGTGGGTTTTGCAGCTCCTTATCTTCCTTGCGAGGTTGCACTTCGGTTTGAGTTTCAGCAGATGATGAATTTTGCTTGACTTGTTCTACTGTAGGAACGACTACAGCAGGAGAATCAGACTGCTTTGATTCCGCAGTAGATGGCTGTGCTGGTACAACAACAGGAGAATTATTCGATTGGCTGGGTGGGGGCGACGACTCAGAAGCGTCACGAGAAGACGGTGGGTTATTTACTGAAGATGGTGAAGAGGAAGTTCTGCGAGATTCGCGAATTGCCCGCAGTCGTTCAACTAATCGCGACGAAGAATCACTGCTAGGGGAAGGCGAAGCTTCTTGGGGTTCTTGTTGATATCGGCGGCGAGAGCGGGATTTTCTGGAGTAGGTTTGAGGCGATTCTTCTGTGACATTGCGACTGGGAGATTCTTCAGTTGAAACACGACGGATACGCCTACGCCGTGTGGAGGTGGGTGCAGATTCAACAGCCGACGAAGCATTATTTTGTTTCTGGGCAGTGTTAGTCTGTTGAGTTGAAGGCAATGGTGTAATCTTTATTTTAGGTGTTTCCTCGTTAGCATCACGCTTTTCTACAACAGGTTGTGGAAATGAGCGTGGCTGAGTTTTGGTAACTATACTTGTGACAGCAAAACCTGCTGTAGCAGCCACAAGAGCTATACCCGTGGCAATAAACACCTTAGGTGACGAAAGCTTGTTGACAACTTTGTTGAAATTGACATTCCCCAAAGGTGATGGGGTTGAGGTTTTGCTCAGAGCCGCCACTTGTTGCGGTGGCAAATCTGGGTATGGATCGACAGATAAATTGACAGTTGGCACTGTTTGTGTTAACACTGGCTGCTGTGTAGCTTCTCTATTGCCCGGTAACAGCACCAACCATTCTGCCACTGTCTGTGGACGAAAGCGAGCCTCAATTGCCATACCACGCATGACGGCTTGATTGACAGCAGCACTTAAGTAGGGTTGTAACTCGCGGGGAGCAGGCATTTGTTCGCGATCGCGTAGCAGTGCTGGCATCGGTACTTGTGCTGTCAACAGTGCATAAAGTGTTGCAGCCAAACCATAAACATCGGTTGCAGGAGTGCGGGTTGCTTGTGACAAATACTGCTCCATTGGGGAATAGCCCTCAGAAACAATTCCTGTGTGAGTTTGTCTGACCCCATTATTAAATTCGCGTGCGATGCCAAAATCAATCAGCACCACTTCAGCAGTTCCTTGACGGAGGATGATGTTGTCTGGTTTCACATCCCGGTGCAGCAAACCATTTTGATGCACCACCTGCAAGGCGGCTCCAATTTGGCGGACGTAATGAATTGCTGTCACTTCTGGTAAAGGCATCCCTGGTAAGATATATGCCTCTGCCAAAGTTTCACCTGGAATATATTCCATCACCATGTAGGGCAACCCATCTTCAACAAAAAAGTCGCTCACCCGGACAATATTTGGGTGGATACAAGTCGCCAATCGTCTCGCTTCATCCTGGAATTGGCGCTCAAACTTGACAAAATCAGGATGCTGTCGCAGCTTTTCATTGAGAGTTTTAATCACCACTATATGATTCAAGAAGTGGTGAGTTGCTTTGAACGTAATACCAAAGCCGCCTCGACCTATTTCCTGGTCTAAGCTATATTTGCCACCCTGCAAGGTTTTACCAGCTAACATATAGGGAGTCCTGAGTATTGAAGTGCTGAGTAACTATAATGAGTACTGCGTCATAAACTCAAGAGTGAAACAAAGCAAAGCTCCAGTCTTGAGTTTTGAGTCTAACGTGAATCCTAAGCGATATCAAATCTAGTTCATGACTCAGCATTCTTCAATGACCTCACTCCACAGACGACTGTTCCAAACTTTTTCTTCTCCATAATATACTCAGCACTCTCTACTCAACACTGTGCACTTTTAGAAGCGTTGACCGATACCAAAATGCAGACGGCTTTCTCCTTGGTCATTCAGTCCAAAGTCAGCCCGAATCAAGCCCAAGGGTGAGTCAAAGCGCACCCCCGCCCCATAACCAAAACCAGTACCAGGTTTACCACGAACTCCCGCAGGGTTTCCCAAGACAGTTTCACCAGTACCTAAATCTGAGCCAAAATCAGCAAAGAATACACCTCCTAATGCCTGGATAATCGGGAAGCGATATTCTGCGGAAGCCAGCACATAAGTACGACCACTGCCAACATCACCGCCATCGTAACCGCGTATGGAATTGGGACCGCCCAAATTAAAACTTTCATAAGGTGGTAAATCACCCAAAACTGTACCAGCTTGGAGATTCAAGGCAAAGACTTGTGGGTTTTTAGACTCAAATAACTTCACAGGCATAAACTGGCTGTAGTTTGCCTTGATGCGATTCATGGAAATGTTTCCCTCGCCAATAGGAATCGACTGTTCTGTACTAAGTTTGAGAACAGAACCTTGAGTCGGATTCAAAGGATTATCCCGTTCGTCTTTAATGGCGGTGAAGGATACAGTCGCCAAGTCATCTATACCCGTACCACTAAAAGACAGGGGATTCCCGTTTTCATCGGTGGGGGAAATTTTGCCGTCGCGATCGCGAAGGCTGACACGGGTATAGTTGAGTCCTAAGGAAGCATCCCAACCCTCAATTGGTTGCTCAAAGCTAAAACTTCCCCCAACTCGACCTTCGCGCACTCTGTCGCCATTTGCCAGCTTGACATCTCCATCCAAACTGTCAGAAAGTCCCCGCTTGCGGAAAGCATTCACACTGTAGCCAAAGGTGTCTGGATTGGTTTCTCGGTAAGGACTGGTAAACTTGGAATCAAATTGAAAGTCACGGGCACCCACTTCAAGATTGACACCGAAAGTATCGTTAACACCGCCAACATTCTGGTCTCGATAATTTAACGTGCCGACTATTCCCTGATCGGCGCTATAATTCCCACCCAAATTGATAGAACGCGCTCCTATCTCCTTGAGTTCGTAAATAACATCCAGTTTTGTTGCATCTCCTTCAAAAGCAACGTTAACATTTTGAAATAAACCAGTTTTATACAGTTGCTGTAAGTCTTGTTTAACCAAATTTTCTTGAAAGACTTGTCCTGACTTCAGCTTGAGCTGCTGCTGCAAGAAATCTGTTTTGGTGCGTCCTGCGACTGGCTTACCTTTGTCATCAACTGGCTTGCCTTCGTCATTAAGAAAACGAAACTTGATATCGTTGACGACACCTTCAGCAACATTTAAAGTCAGGATTCCTTCACGACTGGGTTGGATTGATATCACCCGTGCAATTTTATAACCATTGTCAGCGTACCATTTATTAATTTGTTGTACTGCTTCCTTGAGACCATTCGGGCTGATGACTTTTCCTATTTGAGGTTCGAGGCGTTCCCTGGCGACTTGATACGTCAGCGTATTAGCCCCTGAAAGTTGTAGAGAACGCACAATCACTGGTTCTACTTGGTACTCTACAGTTAAGCCAGTTGGTGTAGATTGGCTATTCACACGAGCATTTGTAAATAAACCTGTCTGCAAAATTGCTGTAACATCTTTCTGTAGCTGAGTTTGACTGGTTTCCCCACCAGCTTGAGTTTTGATCACACTGCGAATGATCTGCTGCAATTCTTCATTGGCTCCTACTATCTGCACTCCTGTAGCAGAGACTACTAAATCACTGTTCGTAGCTGGAGGGGAGGATGGAGAGGATGGAGAGGATGAGGAAGATGGGGAGGATGAGGAAGATGAGGAGGATGAGGAAGATGGGGAGGATGAGGAAGATGAGGAGGATGAGGAAGATGGGGAGGATGGAAAAGTAATTTCTCTTCCTACTTCTTGTGCTGTTCGTTGTTCCCGTGTCTGTTTGTTCTTTTGGGGAGCTATCACAACTGAATTATGACTACCACCACTTTGCACATTGCCCGATTTTTGCGAAAATTGTCCAATAACTACTGTTTCCGGGTGTGCAATCCCTTCTATCTGTGCAGGTGTTTCTTCAGTCACCGGCACCACTAAGTTATCATGTTTTTCAGCTTGTTCAGGAGTATCTGAGGGTGCAGCCAATGCTTGCTGACTAGCATTGCCAGCCGCTAAAGTCACTAAAGTAAAAATTGCAGCAGAAGAAACTCGCATAATAGTAGCCTAGTTCACTGGGAGTTAGTTTGTACTTCCGTACTGAGGTTAGGTAATGGGGATAATACTAACTTCCTGCTTTGCGCCGATTTATACCCCCATTCATTCCTCTTCTCCCAAAAGACACTTGTATTTAAGTTTTTGTTTCTCATGAGTGAATTATCACCTTTACCCCTAACCTCTAACTCCGAAGAAAGTTCTCGCTTGCGGTTACTTGTTTTAAGCAACGGACATGGAGAGGATGTGATCGCAGTCCGTATTTTGCAAGAACTTCAGCAACAACCGAACCCACCGGAAATCTTCGCTTTGCCATTAGTGGGAGAAGGACACGCTTACCAACAGTTGGATATTCGCCTCATTGGTTCGGTACGTACGATGCCCTCTGGTGGATTTGTTTACATGGATGGACGCCAGTTTGTACGAGATGTACAAGGTGGTTTGTTACAACTCACTGCAAGTCAAATAAAAGCTGTACGTCACTGGGTAAATACTCAGAAAAAATCAGGCAACAGGAAAGCTATTTTAGCGGTGGGCGATATTATACCGCTGTTATTTGCTTGGTTGAGTGATGCCAGCTATGCCTTTGTGGGTACCGCGAAATCAGAGTACTATGTGCGAGATGAAGTTGATTTATTAAAGCGGAAAAATAGAGGGGCATCGTGGGAAAACTTTTCCGGTTCAATTTACCACCCTTGGGAACGTTGGTTGATGAGTCGTCAACGTTGCAAGGCAGTGTTTCCTAGAGATTCGCTGACAGCAGAGATATTGAAAAAGTGGCCCATTCCCGCTTTTGATTTAGGCAACCCAATGATGGATGGTTTGGAACCATCAATTCCACGTCCAAGATTTTATAGTGCTGATGCCGAAAAGCAAGAATTAGCTCGACCTTTGATTGTGACTATTCTCCCTGGTTCGCGTCCCCCAGAAGCATACGGCAACTGGCACCAAATTATGATAGCCGTATCTGCAATGATGGCACTTTTTAGAGAGCGAGAGTTTGTAGGACACACTTCTGGAACAATGGTGTTCTTGGGAGCGATCGCCCCCAGTTTACACTTTGAAAGTATCCGCCAAATTCTTGAATCTCAAGGCTGGCATCCCCACGCTGAACCTCCAATTCAAATTCCTGATGCAGATACCTTGACATTTAAGCAAAAAAATGCATTTTTTATTTTGTCGCAAAATGCCTATAACGACTGCTTGCATTTGGGAGATATGGCGATCGCCATGGCGGGGACAGCAACAGAACAATTTGTAGGTTTAGGAAAACCAGCAATCACCATTCCCGGACAAGGACCCCAATTTACCTATGCCTTTGCGGAAGCACAAAGCCGTCATTTAGGACCATCTGTGATTTTAGTAGAAGAACCAACAGAAGTTGCCAAAGCAGTAAAGTCACTACTTGCCAACCCAGACACTCTACAAGCGATCGCGGAAAATGGCATACGACGAATGGGGAAACCAGGAGCAGCCAAACGAATAGCTGAGTATTTGATGGAGCTATTGTGGAATGAATATTGATTGTCTCAGCTTCAATATGCTTACTGCGTGAATCAGATGGAATACTTAGCTACATTATATTTACGCCCTCATGATTTCGGCGAGGTAATGTGATGGTGATTGAACCCAAGACCCAAGCCCTACCAGACCATACCCAGCTACCAGAGTCTGATGGTACCTTTGTGAAGAACTTTCAGGAACATCCCCAGAGTATTTTACTGACCGACTCGATTCAACCGCGCTTGCAAGAAATTCAGCCGGATGGGCAATATTGCATCGGGCAAGACTGTGGTATTTACTGGCGAATGACAGATCCACCAGAAAGAGGAGCAGAGGCACCAGACTGGTTTTATGTGCCTAATGTACCACCCACCCTCAACGGTGAAATACGGCGTTCCTACGTTCTTTGGCAAGAACTCATCGCACCTCTGATTGTTCTAGAATTCGTTTCTGGTAATGGGGAAGAAGAAAGGGATAACACCCCTTACCAAGGCAAGTTTTGGATTTACGAACAAGTGATTCGCCCGGCTTTTTACGGTATTTATGAAGTTAAAAAAGCATCAGTAGAAGTTTATCGATGGGTTGCAGGGCGCTACGAACGGATGAGTCCTAACGACAGGGGACATTATCCTATTGCCCCTATGGGCGTGGAATTAGGCATTTGGCGAGGTTACTATTTAAATGCACAGTTACCTTGGCTGCGTTGGTGGGATGAAGCAGGAAATCTGTTACTCACAGGAGAAGAACGCGCAGAAGCTGAACGTCAACGAGCCGAAACTGAACGTCAAAGGGCAGAAACTGAACGCCAACGAGCGGAAGCTGAACGCCAACGAGCGGAAACAGCAGAACAGGAGAATGCGCGTTTGCGCGAACAATTACGTGCATTGGGTGTAGATCCAAATGCACTGAGTTGAAAAGTTTAATCTAAATGACACTCGGTCAAAAATGCTTTATGAGCTGCAATAACACTTTGCGTCACATAAGCAGGTTCTATAGGATATGGCGCACTACCAAAGACAACAGCGAGTCCTTCAACTGCACGATAAGCCAGAGGTTTCCATTTGTTCACCCACGCCTGAAGGAGTTGTTGATTCTCCCCACGCCGTTCAACAGCATATTTCACCAGTTCCTTGGTCCATTCTTGGCTGCGTTGACTGTCGAGTTCAAAATCGCTGTTTATATATGCCGATAAATTATCATTGTTTTGTTCAGCAAGTTTTCCAAGTTGATTGAGCATCAGCTCGTCATACAAAGGCTTGGCTACCAGATTGAGAGCAGCAAAAGCCTCTCCCCAGTCGTACGCGATCAACAATTTCTCTAACAATTCGCGCATCGGTTGCCAAACAGGATCTGTTTCCCAAATCTGGCGTGTTTTCTCACTTGATGCCAAATCTGGGCTGTGGACGAGGGAAAGAGCTTTAGCTCGGTAAGCACTGCGCTGCAAGCTTCTGCACTGATCAGCCCCCTGAAAATGGGCAACGTTGGTGATGTAAGCAGAAGGTGCGATTTGCCCAATATATTGAGCAACCATTTGCAGTACATGAGTCGAAAAACGCGAGGGAATATAAAGCCTTTCTAAAATTTGTACCCAGTCCTTGCTTAGATGAGCGTCGCCATCTTTACGTTCAAACTCGTCAATGAGACTATCAATGTAAGTTTCACGTTCATGTTGTTGTTTAATGTAACTACGGTATGTCAACTGGTTAGGGTCACGGAAATCTTCCCAATCGTCTACTTGAAATGGTGAGCCTTCACGGTACTTTAAGTACCATTGATTTATCGGGGCACTCGGGTCTAGTTCAAAAGGAGCTGGGTCACGCCGAAAATGATAATGCAGCTTATGAGTAACAATTTCGTATTCACTGGGAACTCGTCGTAGTTCACCAAATTGGCTCCAAGTGCGCCGTTTTCTTCTCTGGAGTGGTTGTTGAGTTGACATTGCTAGCCTCTAATTTTCTAAATACCAAACAATCTCTTGATCACCAGATTGGATTCGCCCCGCGAAAGTCGCTAAAGCAGGCTCTATCTGCGAGAGAGGACAGGAACGACCTAGGGCTGCTTCCAGGCTTTTGCGAGTGACTCGGCAATATTTCTCAGTGTGGATGCGAATATATCCACCACGATCCTCGACATAGACTTCGGCATCTGGATTATCGCGCTCAATTGCTGTAATAAGTGCTTCTGCTATTTCGCCGTCACGTACGACAGGACCAACAAGTTTAGTTGACATGATAGTGTTTGTTTATTTTTGAATTTTGAATTTTGAATTTTGAATTTTGAATTGTTAATGTGGCGGTGTTTTCTTCCTGAGGTATGCCGATGTAAATCAGATTATTTTCCACTTTGAGTGGATAACTGAACAACTGACATTTTTCTGGGTTAATGCCTTTGCCCGTAGCAGCATCAAATTGCCACAGATGTGCTCGGCAAGTGATAGCTTTGCCATCGAATTTGCCCTCACTTAGTGAAATTCTCTGATGGGGACAGGTACTTTGATATGCTTGGAGTTTACCACCTGGGCAATGTACCAATAAGACTTCTTTTTCACCCAATTCGACATCCAGCATTTCGCCTTCCCAAATATCGTCGCAACTAGCAACCTCAACCCAGTTGAATTTGGGAGCGTTATTCATCGTAGAAAACCTCCACGAAATCAGTGGGTTGAATGTTTGCCGCCGCAACTGTCATCTCAGAAGCGAGAATGCGATCGCTATGTTTAACTTTCATTGGAGCTTTTTTCGCAGGTAGCCTTCTGCCGATGACATGATGGGCTACTTTCTGGGCAACTACGTCCATTGTGTCGGTATCTTCGACAACAACAGCCAAAATCACGAAATCGCCCCGAAATGCTGCTGAGAGTGGAACTATTGCCATAGTGCTTTTCCTATCTTAAGAAGCTTTGCGCTCACCCGTTTTTTCGCATCCGACGCCCGCCCATGCATATTTGTCTGCGTCGTCTCCAGCAACATCAGGCGTAATGCCCATGTAGGCTAACGCTCCTGCTAGGGTAGGGGGCTGGATGTGACCTGCAACCAAACGATCTACAATCGACAGATGTCCAGCGTATCGTTCTGGGTTTTGTTCAAAAATCCACTTGCAAGGCTCACAGCAGAATTGGTACACGCGTCCTTTGTGCTTAACCACTTTCGGTTTGGAAGCTTCAAGAGCCGACGCTGAGTTGACAATTGGCAGTTGACAAAGGTTGCAGATTGCTGGGAAAGTTTCTGGATAAGTCAGTTCGATGCGATTGTTGCGTATGTTCTCAGTAATCACATCCCAATATGAACCAAACTGTTTTTCCCAATTGGGATACTTTGACTGAAGCCATTCACGCTCAGCTTGGGAAACACCAGCATCTGGATTCCACCACAATGTTGGACGCCAAGTCCAGACACCCAAGTGTATCGCGTGATGATACCATTCCAATTCCTCAAGCAAAGTATCCCAATACCAGGGGAGCTCAAGACCCAAATCACGGAACAGATCTACGAACTGTTTGAGAATCCATTCTTCCATGAACTCTTTGAAAGACTGCTGGCGATGCTCCAGGGGTGTGTAGTAGTCCATCGACAAACCGGTCAGCAGAGCGAAGATACGCCATGAGCGCCAGAACATCGTATCAATTAGCTTCTGTGGTATCTCTTTGCCCTGTTTAAGGAGAATCTTTAGGGTTGGCTCACCTTGCTGAGCGTGGCGCGATTCATCCGTCTGAATGCTAGAGATGAGTGCGCCGAACTCAATATCGCCCACCTCAAGAGCATCCGCAGCCATACCCAAAAACTGCAAATTGGTAAAACCAGACTCTAAAGTAAAGGTTAACTGTAGTGCTGTTGCGATCGCATCGCTGGCAGTAAACATATCATCACAAAGATGACGGGCAGCAATAATTGCCCAATCATTTGTATGGACTCCCTTGTGAGTCCAGTCAAACTGGATGTCTTTTTCTAGGAGTCCATGAGCAAACAACAGCTGGATCTGGGTGTGGCGCGTCTCGTCAAGGGTGCCAAAAAGCGCCATGTTGCGCCAAGCAGCCGCTCTACCAAAGCGGCTCATACGCGATTCCGCCAACACTGCCAGAATTTCTGGAATTATCATAGCGCCGTAATGAGCTTTCAGCGAAGATACCCAACCTGGATCGAGATGCTCAAACAGTTTGGAGCGACTTAGCGCTGATTTGACAGAATACACACCTGCATCTTTTTCACATTGGTTATGGACGTATTCCCGGTAGGTGATTTTGTAAGACTCGTCCCATTCGTACCAATCCTTTTCTAGAATCTCAGAATCACCCGCGACTTCTTGAGGAAAGACTTCATCGTAGGTCACGTACTTGAAGTCCCAATTCATATCACGAGCCAAATCGTACCAGTCAGAGCGATTGAGCTTGGGCATAAAAATGAGTTCCCCATTAATTGAATTTATTTGCTCAAACTTGTTAATGATCAAGTTTGCACTCTTAGATAGCTAGGTCAACTTTAATCCGAGGTCTTAACAATTTCGAGTAATTTTACCCCGTTTTAAGCATTGACTAAAAGCTGATTATGTGACAAAAGTCTTAACAACTTATGGAAAGTTGGATAACTCCCCTTGTATATTTAATCGGTGTCAGCAAAAGCAACTTATGCACTTAAAGCTTTTGCAGATACTCTGGTGGCACATGATCCACGAGCCAAACACCATTCTCAGAACAATAGAAGATGTAACCTGCTTGATGCATCGCCGCTGCATCTACCGCAAACACCACAGGTTTTCCATGCCTTGCACCAACAGCTTTTGCTATGGCAAGATCTCGTGATAAATGGACATGATGGCGCGACATTTTGGATAATCCCATTTGGAGAATTGCCTCCACGCAACCTTGTGCCGTACCGTGATAAAGCACATCTGGAGGAACAACAGGTTCCAATTGCAAATCAACTTCTATGCTATGCCCTTGGTTAGCACGAATGAAAGTGCCTGTGGCGTCAAAGGAAAAGCGTTTTTTATCGTTGTTTGCAACAACTTTATTCAGTTCCTCACGGCTGATAGGAAACTGGTTTCTCGCACAAGCTGCTAACAGTTCATCAACAGGAACCCAGCCACCAGGAGCAAGTTTAATGCCAAGGCGATCGGGTTGATGACCAAAAAAGAACTCAGGAGTCAGAACTCAGAAGTCAGAATATTAAACGCGCTTTCTCGTCATGAATCAAGAGTTCTGGTTCCTGAGTATTGGTCTGGTGCCCCCGAATTTATTCGTGGAGAAAAAGAAAATTTTTCCATTCTTAAATCCCCCGGATTCTATCCGTGGGGATATTCTGAGTTCTGTGTTCTGCGTTCTGCATTCTTCTTAAGCAGGTGTTTACTGAGATATTTGCTGATTTTAACGAGGCGAGAATTGTCCATTAACTTGTTCAATCAAATCAATGCAATTTTCTGAGTGGCGACATAATTTGGGAAAATTAATTCAGTTTTGCTTCCCCCAAATTCATATAACACTGGATGAGTGGAAGAAAGGTTCAAGGGTGATGGAGTTGTCCAGTTTTTAGAATTAGCGGCTCATCGTATGATAGAACTTGTGACGATAGTGGACGCAATAATGGATTTCTTCAAACAGGCTGGTATATCTCTGCTAGGAGGCTGGATTATCGGCATTGCGGTTGCTGCAATGAAGTTACCAGCTCCGGTACCTCCGTTAATGGGGTTAATTGGAGCCGCAGGTGTGTTACTCGGTGGCTACTGTTACGAACTCATCATCCGACTCCTGTTTAGATCGTCCTCATGATATCAAATGGTCGCTGCAAGACTTGAAAAAGGTGGTCTATGGCGGGCGATCGCATCTCGAAGTGATGTCATAGCGGTAATTCACTCTCCTGCAACAGTCAAAGCTTGGTGATAAAGTTGTTGGCTGATGCGTGTACCGTTAGCAATGAGCTCGTCTAGCACTTCTTTAACGCAAGGAATTAGCCCCTGCTGTTTAGCTATCAACACAATTCCCACCGTACCGATAACAGGTAAGCCACGCCTTTGTGCTTCTTTTCGTGCTGCTAAATCATCAACTAAAACCCATGTTGCACCTATTTCTTCAGCAAGAGTTATTGCGGCACATTCACCTAAACCAAGCTTTGTAGTGGTGCGAAGTGTTTGCACTTTCTGTTTGTCAATGACTTGTCGCACCTCAATCCAGTTTTCTGAAGGTACTGCCGTAATAGAGGGGTTAGTTGCTGCTGTCAACTCATTGTAGACATCTTCGGGAATGATAATCCGTCCAGATACATCTCGTAGCAGTACTAGCCGCCCAACTTTTGCCAGTTCGCTTAAAGGGGTAGTATCAGAGACAACAATCACTCAGAAGATTTCCTCAAGTCTTTAAGATAGTCGGTTACCTCCCGTTGCAAATCTTCCAGCGTCATCGTGTCATCAAAAGGTGATATGTTGTACTCATACATCAATTCTGACAGTCGCGAACGGTTTACTCTTAATAACTCTGCTGCCCGTCCAGCGCTAATATCACCCTGACGCAGTAACTCCATCACAAACGCTTCATGTGCCTTGCGTTGGGCTGCTGCTCTATGTTCTTCAGGTATTTCAGTAAGCGCTACAGTAAACTTGATTTCAATCTGTGGTTCTGACATTTCTCTCACATTTATCTACAAGCATTTTATCTATCAAGAAAACAATTGACCCACTTTCGCCAAATCCACGTTCCCACCGCTGATAATCACCCCAATTCTAGCCCCCGGAGCTTTCACAACTCCTTCCAACAAAGCCGCTGCGGCTAACACCCCAGTCGGTTCAACCACAATTTTGAGGCGTTCCCATAAAAAGAACATGGTGCGTAAAATCGCTTCTTCAGATACCGTAACCATATCATGGACATATTGCAGCACCAACGGGAAAGTAATTTTACCCAAATAAGGAGTACGCGCACCGTCAGCAATGGTATCGGGATTGTTTACAGTTTGCAAAGTTTTGGTGTGAAAAGAGCGTGTCGCATCGTCAGCAAGTGCTGGTTCTACTCCTATCACGCGACAGTTGGGGAAAACGGCTTTAGTCGCGATCGCACAACCAGAAAGTAATCCACCGCCACCGCAACAAACAAGCAGCAAATCTAGTTCACCAACTTCCTCAATAAGTTCTTTGGCAGTAGTCCCTTGTCCTGCCACAATGTGAGGATGGTCATAAGGAGGAATGATCACACTTCCTCGCTCTGTTACTAAACTTTGGGCTAATTCCTCCCTGTTTGTTTGCTTGCGGTTATACAAAATGACCTCAGCACCATACCCACGAGTTGCAGCTAGCTTCACCGCTGGGGCGTCGTCAGGCATAGCAATAGTGGTAGGAATTTTTAGCAGTTGTCCAGCAAGTGCTATTCCTTGAGCATGGTTCCCAGATGAAAAGGTCAAAACGCCTTTTTGCTTTTGTTCTTCAGATAACTGTGACAGAGCATTGTATGCACCTCTAAATTTAAAAGATCCCGTGCGCTGGAAGTTCTCGCACTTGAAAAAGACCTGGCTATTGGTGCGTTGGTTGACTGTTCTTGAAGTCAGAACAGGGGTGCGGTGTGCAATACCAGCCAAACGCTTGGCTGCGGCTTCAACATCAGTTATGGTGACAGAATTATGCTGTGACATTGATGGCTATATTTTAAGTGAAAGAGTAATCGGACAAATCACCTACAGGCTTGTAGCCGATCGCCTGGTAAATGTGATTTGAAGTCGGGTTTGCCAAATCAGTGAACAAAAAGCAGTATCGATGTCCTTGGTCTAGCAATGTTTGGCTCAAAGCCGCCATGCAAGCACTGGCGTAGCCCTTTCTGCGGTGTTCTGGTGGTGTGTAAACCAAACTAACCCCTGCACCGTTGGGCGTTACACCAACATGACACGCCATTGAGACGGGGGTTTGATCTTCCCAAATGTAAGCACTACCCCGCTGCAAATGGCGTTCTACTGTACGTTCAACTCCTGGCTCAACATTACCCAAGGCTTCCAGCATAAAGGCTTCAAACCAACGGATAAGAAGTTGTCGCTCACTCTCAGTAGCAATACGTAAGTCACCTGTTGCTTGGGGAATTGCTTGCACCTGCTCCAATTGGAAAGCACGCAGCGACATTTTTAGTTGGTAGGATTGACCAGTCAGGGAATGCCAAGCCTCTGTAAACGCTTTTGCCTCAATGGTGGGGGCGTTGATTCCTGGTAATGGCTTTTGGGTCAGGTGGAGGTCTTGGGCGATACTCTTGCAGAGTCGCTCCGCGAACGCCTCAATAGCCACAAAATCCTGTATCTTTGACAACAGCAAGTTTCGCGGAGGTGTTCTCATCACCACTGCAACGATATCTCCGTCTACTTCAACAGTTGCCAAGTAGGGCTTTTGGTCGAAGCGTTCAGGGTTGTGAATTAAGGCGTTGCAAAGTGCAAGCAGCTTGTTATGGAGTGCTTCTTGTTTGAGCAAGTAGTCTTTTACCCGCTCGTAAAATTGGTTTGCATCTTCAAAACGATTGATTTTCATCAACATTACTTATGGTAGTAACAGAATTATGCTGTGATATCAATGGCAATGTTTTTGCTGAAAGAGTAATCGTTCCAATCTCCTACAGGCTGGTAGCCGATCGCCTGGTAAATATGATTTGAAGTTGGGTTTGCCAAATCAGTGAACAAAAAGCAGTATCGACAACCTTGATCTAGAAGGGTTTGACTCAAAGCCGCTACACAAGAAGTAGCATAGCCCTTTCTTCGGTACTCTGGGGGCGTGTACACCGGTCCAATCAACGCACTACTCGGTGTGAATAGTCTACTACGAGCCATTGATACTGGTACTTGATCCTGCCAAACATACAGACTCTTCTGGCTTAAATAATGTTTTATAGTGCGTTCTTCATTTCCCTCAACAGATCCAAAGGCTTCTATTGCAAATGCTTTGTACCAATCTTGTAAGAAAAGGGACTCATCCTCAATCGCCTGGCGCAAGTACCCACTTGAGTTAGAAATTGGCTGCACTTTGTCGAGTTGATGAATTCGTAATTGCTTCTCCAGTTTATAGGACTGACTGGTGATAGCTTGCCAAGCTTGAGCAAAAGCAAAAGCTTCCGCAGCTAAACCACTGACACCTGGTAACTGCTGCTGATCAGAATGCAAATCTTGGGCGATACTCTTGCAGAGTCGCTCCGCGAACGCCTCCACTGCTGCAAACTTTTCTATCTTTGATAAAATCAACCTGCGAGGCGGTGTTCTCATTGCCACTGCAACAATCTTGCCATCCATCTCTACACTTGCCAGGTACGGTTGGCAATCATACTGTTGTGGATAGTGAATTAAGGTGTTGCAAATTCCTAGTAACAAGCTATGCAATGCTTCCTGACTCAGCAAGTAGTCTTTCACCCGCTCATAAAATTGACTTGCATCCTCAAACCGATGGAGTTTCATCTCACTCTCCTGAATTTTCGCTCCTCTTCGTAGCTCCTGACTCAACAGTTACGCTATTCATTTGTTGTTGCAAAACAGCAAGTTGTAAAAATATGCTTTTCTCCATTTCACCAGCTTCCATTGTTTGCATCCAGTGCATCATAGATGAGATGATAAGTTCTTTAAGATAAGCAAAAGAAAAGCCATCCGTCTTCTCAGCAATCTGAGTTATTGTTGTTTCAGACAAGTGCATGGCAGGTTTAAATTTGTCGTTCCACAAGTTTATATATGCTATGCGTTCTGTCAAACTTGGTAACTCAAAATAATATTTGCGGTCAAAGCGACTGGGGCGCTCCAAAATTGCTGGTTCTATACGTTCTGGATAGTTAGTTGTGGCTAAAATCACTATCCCCGTATTGGTGGCAAAACCATCAAGTTCATTCAAAAAGAACGAGCGATTTTCACCATCTACCAGGGAATCTAGGTCTTCTAAAACCAGAATACACGGTGCGGACTGTCGCGCTCTTTGGAAGACTTGACGAATGTTGTGGTGAGGATTCTCGTACTCCGACTTTAAGCTTTTGACGTACAAGCACGGCTGCTGCATCTTATTAATCAAAGCTTTGACAGCGTGGGTTTTGCCATTTCCGGGAGAGCCGATAAACAAAATTCCTCGCTTCCAAGGTAAACCACAATCTTCGTAAGTTTCTTGTGAATCAAAAAACTTTGCCAAGTCGTCTTGAATTTCTTGTTTAAGAGCGCTGGGCAAAATCAGATTATCAAAAGTCGCGTTCTGAATTGACTCAAACAACTCTATATTTTTTGACCAATAACCCTCTTCAAATACCAAAATTTCGCTTCTAACTTCCGAGTTCCACTCACAAACAGCAGCAAAAAACTTTTCAGCAATGTCTTTGCTGTCAGCCAAAATCCAATAATATCTGGTTTTACAATAACCATCCTGAAAACTTATGAGCAGGACATCTAAGTTATATCCTTCCCATGTCACCTCAAAGTTGCCATTTTCAGTAGAGTTATCAATTTTGTTTTCCATGCCATCCCAACCAGAAATAATCTGATTATGGATGTAGGTATCAGATGTTTTAATAGTACAGAAATTTGCCTCAGCGTACCTCTCTAAATCAAAAGCATAATCACTACCTTCTAGCAGTGCTTTTTTCGGATAAAGTGCTGCTAATTCCTGACTGACATAGTAGGTAATGGCGTTAGTAGGAAGGTTAAGTGCTTCTAAAATCAGTTGTTGAGTTTTCACGAGTTTAAGTACTTTTAAATTTGTTCAAATACACGTTTATTTTAGGTGGGCAATGCCCACCCTACTTCTAAAGCGTATTGTCGGTTTCCTACTCCCTTCCCTGTGCATGATTACCTATTTTTTATTGGCGCTCTAGCCTACGGCACGCCGCTGCGCGTCTAGGCGTCTTGGCGGTTTTTTTAATAGGTAATCTTTTGGCGGGATAGGAGTAATTTGTTATCTTGTGGGAATAGATTTTCCTTACAATCTCTACAAAAGCTTTGAAACAAATTCCAGATATTTACTACAGAAGAATTCGCTTTTCTAACGTAAACATAATGACTTCAAGACGCTAGGTTGAGAAACCCATCCATTAAACAAATCGCTGCGTAAACTCACACATCAAATCCACTCTACCCTTACGTAACATTGCTGGGTCTAATCTTTCTGTGGTGTTGCAAGTCATCAACACAACCAATCGCTGTTGTATATGAATACCACCTTCATCAATGACACTTTGGTACAACGTTCCATCCAGCAAACTCAAAATATGTTCCGTTTTGTTACTGTATTGCGCCACCTCAGAAGCACGATTTTGTGCCAGGTTATCAGCTTCATTAATAATGATACAAATTCTTTCTAAGTATGTTGGCGGGACAAAGTTGGCGATCGCATCATGATCCAAAATAAAAATCACATACCCCAAAGGCATCAAAATTTCTTTTGCGACTGCTTGCGTCCATGCAGTTTTACCCGTACCTGGTTCTCCATGTACCAAAACCGCTAACTGCTTCTGATTAAGAATCGCCTGCTGTACTGAATCAGTAAAGCCTTGAATATCCGTGGGAAAACTCCGAATGGGAAATTGACTGTTAACTTTACCCACACGACTTTGATATCCACTCAGCATAATTGCCAGGTCGTATGTCGCTTTGTTAATCAGTGGAGTCAGATTTTTTGCCATCAAAGTATACTGCCGCCGTCCTCTATCAAAGGAATCTATTTGTAGCCAAACGTCATCCTTAGACCAGTAAGCATAAACGGTGTTAACAACGTCCAAACGCTCCCAGTTGACAAATTTCTCAACTGGCAGATAAAAATCCCGTTCCAAATAATATTGCGTGATGATATCAGGACGTCCTAAGACATCTAAAACGCGTAACACAGTAATTTCTTGAAGACGATTAAGAACATAATCAATTGGAATACTGTTACGGCTGACAAATTGGACGATAGGCGTTTCTGTACTTAAAACGTCTTTGTAACGATGATCTGGTGTTAGAGGGTCGGGTGTGATGTAATTCCAAAATTTTTCTACTTCGTAGCGCGTATTATCAGATACGATATTTAATATATTAGCCCACCAAGTATAATTATTCCGCCCCAAAATTTCAGCAACATTACTTGCTAGATTCAAACTTTTTTGAGTAAACTCCCGCGTGTCGTTAGACAACAGTTGCCATACAAACTCCCAGTCCAACTCTCTATGGAAGGGTCGCCAACCAGTTGCTAGTAAGCTTTGACGGTTACTATTGGCAGGACCGCCTTCGTTGTTTCTATAGTATTCAAAGTCCATATTGTCAGTTGTGCACTTCTTGGTGGAGTCATCCTCTCCTGATGTAGGAGATCTGGCAAAAGTTTTATCGTAATATAAACTACTTACGTCGAAGTTGCCACAGTCATCGTTTATCAGTTGAAAGGAACTCCACCGTAGATACTTGAAGGGTAGATCTTTAAGTTGAGTGATGACACACTCTTTAATCAATTTAGAAATTTTTAGTTTTTGTTTATTTCACCTTATATACTACTTAAATACTACATTATGTGTCAAGGAGGTAGACAAAATTTTTTATTTTTATACAGTCGTAGTAAATGAATAAGGAGTGTTGAGGCGCGCTTTCTTTATGCGGTATGAGGCTAAGAAGGTATGGGTGTAACGGATATTCTTCGCTTGCAGCCCTAAAAAGGCACTACACGCTACAAGCCAATACCCCGGTTTCCAAAGAGGTTTGGTGAACTTTGTATAACAGGCTGCCATGCAGATATGTATCTTCCAGGGTGTTACGTTAAATTATTATTAAATATATTAAGTACTTATGATTTATTTGCTAAACTTTTTATCCACTTTGCATATAATAAAAAAGTGTCTTCTCACTTTGTATGCTTGAGGTATTCTTTCCTTGGAGCTAATTGGGTGAGCAAAGATCATCAACTTGACAGAGTTGAGACACGAGCCAGTCTCATGTGAGCGCCAAAAGACCGCTCACGGAATGCCTCGTTTGTTCTCTCAAGACAGATGATGAACATCATATGAATCTTATGGAGAAGAAATGGAACAGGCACAAGTCGCTATCAGTGATCAAAAGAAGCACAAATGCCAGTCGCCTTTAATATTGGCGGTTGAGGATAATGAAGATAACTTACTGTTGTTGAGTTATGCTCTTGAGTCGCTTGGTTGTAAGCTAATATGTCAAAAGGATAGTTTAACAACAGTACTTGTTGCCAAAGAGTATCAGCCTGACTTGATACTCCTAGATATTTTGTTACCTGGTGTGAGTGGGATTGATATTGTGCGTTCTCTGAAACAAGAACCGCTAACGAGTAACATTGCAGCTATTGCAGTGACAGCATTGGCTAGTGCGGAAGACAGAGAACACATCCTGAATGCAGGCTTCAACGACTACATCAGTAAGCCTTACATGATAGAAGACTTAGAAGCTCTAGTCCGCCGCTACCTCTGTAAGAAATGGAATCCAAATTCAATTTTTGACTTATGTCAGGATGAATCATAATCACGCAGATTTTGGAGTCAAACTTGTGTCTGATAAAGTTCTTCTCCTTCCCTTGTGATTTGGAGTCGGAGTGCGAATACTAGGTGTATCCGTCAAAACAGCAATAATACCAGTACGACCAGTCTCTAATGTGGCATCGCTGAGTATTTCTATCACTGTAACATTTAAAGTTTCTTCAATCAGTGCCTTAAGTTGTGGCTGAATAGCATCATCTAAATCTGAGCGAACCTGTTCAGCCAGTTCTAGGCGACCGGTTTGAGCCAGCAAGAGTTCTGGTGCCGTGATCGAACCTTCCATGACAATCACAACATTTTGATCCGATAGCTGACAGATCACCTTACTGGGTTGATGTCCAAGTTGTTCACGATACAGAGCTTGAATACGTTGTGCTAATGTTCTTTCTACTTGACCGCGAGTTGGTGTTGATGTACTCATGTGTTTCTTTTTCCTAGAGATTTAGACCACTAACGACAAGCCAGAAAGTCATGTGATGAATTATGAGTTACTTAACTTCTGACGCGTCGCTCATACTTGGTTGGAGTTAAAACCCCAAACTACGTCTGTTTAGTTTTTGAGTTGTCGTTAGCAGTGTAGGTTTATCATTAAGTGTAAAAAAACTCAGGAATCCCAAATTACTGATAAAATTATATTGGGAAGAATTGCGGAAATTCACCATCCGAATGCAGTATTTCTCAAAAATTTCTATTTCACCTCTTGGCATAAGCGCTGATACATATATTCTTCAGCCAAAAGCTGCAATGGCGTGGAGCGCAGTGCGGTAGTCCGGAGCACAGGCTAAATTAACAAAGTAGCGTTTTTGCTACTGAGAAGCAAGCGCAATTTACCCAAGTCAAGCAGCCTTTGGAATGAGAGTTACACTCAAGCTTGCTTCGGTAAACGTACAGCGAAGACACTGCCCTTGCCAAGTTCAGAGAAAACCTCGATATTTCCCTTGTGTGATTCAATGATCCGGCTAGATAGATGCAATCCCAAGCCGCTGCCAGCACGTTTATTTTTACCTTGGCGAAAGCGCTCAAAGATTTTTGCTTGGTCTTCTTTTGCAATGCCGTATCCTGTATCTTGTACCTCAATGATCACCCAAGGATTACCGTGAGGGTTTGAGGGTGTTTCAGAAATAGTAATATTTACACTGCCTGTATCTGTAAACTTAATAGCATTTCCTATAAGATTGCTGATCACGCGCCGTAATTCTAGGCGATCGCCCTTCACCACACCAGCAGTTTCGTCTTGTGAATCTAACTTGCTCTTGTCTACATTCACAGCCAACCCTTTCTCAATCGCTAGAGAACTGAGTTCTTGAACAACTTCTTCAACGAGAAGCCCCATATTGCAGCTTTCCATTTGCAAAGTCTTTTTCCCCGCCTCGAAGCGGTAGACTTCTAGGAGGTTGTTCACCATTTGCAACAAATTTTGGTTGCTGCGCATCATGGCGGATATAGCGGATTTCATGTCCTCAGAAATTGGGCAGAATGTTTCTTGCTCAAACAAAAGCAGCATGCGATCTGCGGCGACTAAGGGAGTTCGCAAATCGTGAGTCAGACGTGAAACAAAATCCTCGCGTTGGCGTGCCATTTTTTGTTGTTCATCAATACTGTGTTTGAGTCGCAGCATTGATCGCACTCTTGCCAGTAACTCCTCATGATTGAATGGTTTGCGAATAAAATCATCTGCTCCTGCATCCAAGCCTTCGACAACACTTGCATCGTGATGTGCCGTTATCAGCAGTATTGGAATATATGATATTTCTGGATTCTTACGAATGCGGCGTGTCACTTCATAGCCATCCATTCCCGGCATCATGACATCTAGCAGAATCAGATCGGGTGGAGACTGAACAACTTGCTCTAAAGCATCCATACCATTGTCTACTAACCCAACTTCATATCCTTCAACCTCTAAAATTGTCTGTAGCAACACGAGATTATCAGGATTGTCATCAACGGCAAGTATACGTTCTACTTTGGAAGCTTCTTCGTCTAACATAGTTATTTGCTTTATAGAGAATAAAAATTTATAGTTTGATTTCGCTTTTCTATTTTAGAATTACCTGTCTCTACTCTTGTTTTGCAGACCTTCTTGAGCAAAGCGAGAATTTTCCTGCTTCCAAAAACTTTTTTTGGCGGACGCATGAGTATTTGATGCCCCATCTGCACCGTGTTGCATTGAGGATGATATTTGACGGGGGAGTTGAATCCGAAAGACAGAACCTTGACCTAACTGACTTTCAACGGTGATGTTACCACCCATCATTTGCACCAGCGCTTTTATGATTGGCAAACCCAGTCCTGTCCCAGGATACTTGCGAGTGGTACTTTGATCAACTTGCCGGAAAGCTTCAAAAATATTTTCGAGATCCGCAGGAGCAATACCTATACCAGTATCGCAAACCGCAATTTCCACTTGATTTCCTGGCACTTCCTTAAGTTCAACTGCAATACTGCCAGACTCTGTAAACTTGATGGCGTTTGAAAGCAGATTTGTTAGAATCTGTCGTATACGAGTTGGATCATTAAACACGACAAGGTTTTGCAACTCAATTTGAATCAACAAAGACAGATTTTTTTCCTCTGCCAGAGAACGCATCTCTTGCACGGTAGCATTGACGAGCTTTGACAAATCAAAGATTTCTGGTTTTAAATCTAACCTTCCTGCCTCTAATTTAGAAAAGTCGAGAACTTCATTGAGCAGCATCAGCAAATGCTTGCCATTGTTGAAGATACGCTGTATCATGTCTTGTTGCTTATCTGTCAGTTCACCACACTTAGGACGCAACAAGAGCTGAGAAAACCCAATGATGGCATTCATGGGAGTCCGCAATTCATGAGACATTGTTGCCAAAAACTGCGACTTTAGCCGTGATGCTTCAATCAGTTTCAAATTTTGTAGTTCTATATGTCGCCGCTGTGCTTCCAGTTCCTGGTTCTTACGAATGAGTAGCGAATTACTTTCGCGCAGTTGTTGATTTGCTAAAGCGACCTGCATTTCTGCACGGTGAACCCGGATGGTATTGCGCAAAATCTGTCCCAAGATTTCTGATGATAACCGCGACTTGGAGAGATAATCGCTAGCACCTGCTTTCATCAGTTCAACTGCTATCTGGTCGTCTCCTTGACCTGTAAGGACGACAACAGGCACTCTGATATTATTGGAACGTAGGTTTTGCAGTAGGCTTAAACCATCTTGGTCTGGTAAGCGATAGTCAAGAAAGACACAGTCATACGAAGTAGCATTATTTAGGAGAGCGATCGCACTTTTGCCATCGCCCACCTCAGACAGTTCCATTTCAACGCCTGCTTTGGTAAGCGCACGACGCACTGCGATTCGGTCTACTTCGTCATCGTCTACTACTAAAATTTTGAGTTTCTCTTCCATTACTTCTAGCCATTGCCATGACACACACTATTTTTCTTTATATCAGTTATCTTTTCTGAGCAAATGTCTAAAATTTTATTGTTAGAAGTTGCTTTAAAAAAAATTTAGTTAAATTTTATAGTCGAAGAAAGCTAGTTAAACAACCAACAATGGATCACTAACAACACTATTTCCAGATCTCAAACCTCATATTGCCCCAAATATTAGCTTAAGGCATTTCGCACAATGTCCAATACTTATTCAGCGTTGCCATGAGTTCAATAAAGTTCGCGAAAGTGACAGGCTTAAGGATATAGCCAGCAACGTTGAGGTTGTACGCTTCTACGCGGTCTTTATCTTGATTTGAGGTGGTCATAACTACCACAGGGGTTGGTTTTAATTGAGGGTCAGAACGTAATTTTTGCAGAAACTCTATTCCTCCCATTTTAGGCATATTTAAGTCTAGTAAAATCAAGCGTCGCTCTACAGGAACCTCAGGCGGCTCACCGTTTTTGCTACGCAACATTGCTAGCGCCTCAATTCCATTGGTAGCAACATAAAGTGGATTATTAATATTTACTTTCTTGAATGCCCGCTTTACATTCATGACATCAACTTCGTCATCCTCCACAAGTAGTATGTTAATCACTTTTTCTGACATTTCCTTTGATTGAATACAACTTGTTTGCTCTACATTCCAGCGGATTGATAAAAATTACTGGAATTAAGATGGCAGATAATTGCCTCTGGATGTGTCATAGCACTAAAGCACTAGGACAAACAGCCTAACTAGACTGAGAATGATTATCTAAAAAGCAGACACAGCCAAATCAGAGTAAAAGAAAATACCCCCTTTAGCTCATCATAATTCTAGACACACAGTGATGCAGCCGTCTTCAGCCCTTGGTCAGAAGTACAAATTAACTCCCCACAAGAGTGTGAAGCGACGACCAGTGGAATCAGACTCAGCACTATTGAAGTGGTTGCTTGAGCCAAGTGAAACGGAAAGTGCTTCCTACTCCTAAGAGCGACTCTAAGGTAATGGTACTGCCTTCTGTTTCAATTATTTTCTTAACAATTGCTAAACCAATTCCTGTGCTTTCTTTTTGGTCGCGAGCTTCTAGCGTTTGGAAGATTTGAAAGACCTTATCATAATACTCAGGGGCAATGCCGGGACCATCGTCACAGACAGCAAATTCATAGTACTGTCCTTGGTCTAGTACGGAAACTTTCACATGACCATCTGTTCTGTTGTGGTGCTTAATCGCATTACCAATCAAGTTGCTAAACACTTGGAAAAGAGGTAGTCGCTTGGTCACAAAGCTAGGCATTCCTGGTTCGACCTCAATCGTGAAAGTTTCTGGCGGGTCGAGGAAGTCAATCACTTCCCTCAGCAATGCGTTAACATTCACCATTGATGATGGAGTTTGAGTGCGTCCAACTCGTGAATATTCTAGCAAACCGTTGATCAGCCCTTCCATACGACTGACTCGCCCTCGTAACAGGCGCATCTGGTGTTGGTTTTCCTCTGGAAGTGTATCTGCGAGGTCTTCTTCTATCCATTCTGAGAGGCTGGCGATCGCCCGCAACGGTGCTTTCAAGTCATGAGACGCGACATAGGCAAACTGATCGAGTTCATCGTTACGTTTTTTCAACAATGTCGTCGTTTGCGCCAAGATTGTATTCATGCGCGTGAGTTCTTCTGCTCTCTGCTGGAGAGCAATTTCTACTTCTTTGCGATCGCTAATATCAATACACGAACCAATGTACCCAGCAAAACTGCCATCTGGATTCCATCGGGGAGTTCCTTTATCTAAAATCCAGCCATATTCACCATCAGAACGTTTGAGGCGGTATTCACGCGCGTACGATTCCCTCGCATCAAACGCACTGATATATGTCTCTAAACAATGCTCGATATCTTCAGGATGCACTCCTTCGGTCCAGCCATTGCCTAGTTCTTGTTCGATTGTACGTCCGGTAAATTCCAACCAACCACTATTAAAGTAAGTACGCAGCGTATCCGAACCAGACACCCAAATCATCACCGGAGCATTTTCTGCCATCGCTTGGAATCTTTCCTCGCTTTCCCGCAACGCTTGTTCTGACTGCTTGCGCTCAGTAATATCTGTAACTGTCCCAACGTAGCCAATCACCTGACCATCATCCTCAGTTTCTGGCACTGCTTGTGAAAATACCCAATTTATTCTCCCATTAGGATGCACAAAGCGAAACTCATACTTAAATGGCAGGTATTCTGGAATAATTTGCTTGACTTGCGAGTCGATACGCTCTAAATCTTTTGGATGGACAGCAGATCGCCAACCTTTTCCCAGAGCATCTTTTAGAGAAAGTCCAGCAATTTCACACCATCGTTCATTAACATAATGACAGTTTCCCGACAAATCTGTCCGAAAAATCCCCACAGGAGATATTTGTGCTAGAGTTGCCCACCTGCGCTCACTTTCTTGCAACGCCCGTTGGGCTTGCTTGCGCCCAGTAATGTTATCAAAGGCAATTCCAACACACCGATTTGGTAATGGAAACACTTTAACGCTGAAATAGCTACCGGGTATGCGTTCATCGCCGTAATAAACTTCATACTGATCTATTGTTCGACCAAAATAGGCAACCTCTGCGTACAGTTCCAAAGATGTTCTCCTTTGCACCAGCATATTAGGAAAACAATCAACAATTTGCTTGCCAACATCTTGTTCGAGAGATATTCCAGTCAGGCGCGATGCAGCAGGGTTTGTAGTCACTAACCGCAACGAGGTCATATCGTTCGGGTCTTCTAAATGCCACACAACCAAGCCGAATTGCATATTGTTGACAATATCCCTGTAAAGTTGGTCTTGTCCGTTAAGTGCCTCCAACTGTACTTGGGCTTGTTCACGCTGCAATTGTTCAACAATTCGGTGATTTGGCGAATGCTCTAAATCTCCATCAGGGAAAATGCGACCTTCTGCGACTAATAATACTATCTGCCCAGTTTCATCTCGCAATGGGTTAATATAGAAGTCAACAGTTGCGGGTGGATTGTTTGAGCGAGCGGCATTGACTTGACAGCGAATGCATTTTCCTTTGGCTGCATGAGCAATTGCTTCTCGTAAGATTGCCTGACCTGCTAAATCCCACCAGTTCACTTGCCAAAACAAGCGACCAATCACTTGGGCGTTCGTCAGTCCTCCAAATTCTAAGGCTGTTTGATTAGCTTCAACGAGAGTGCCATCTGGCTTCATTAATCCCATAAATTGAAAGGTCTGGTTGAAGATGGCACGAAAACGTAGCTCACTTTCTCGTAAAGCTGCTTCGACCTGCTCTAATTTCTCTGTATTGGTGTCAGCAGGTTTGAAATATTGAACCATACCTTTGTTTTTTGTTAAATTTTCTTAAAGATGATAGAAAAGAAGCGTTATAGTTGAATTTTCAGCCAGAGTTATTTAGTAGCGAAAAACGAGTAACAAATGCTTAATTAGGACTCAATGACTGGGAAAGACACATTCTTCGATCAAAGGTAATCGCTTTCATCCGTCTGGTAAATAGGTAGTTGCGTCATTTGAGGGGTACCAGTTGGAATGTGTACAAGTATTTCATAATATTTCATAAATATTCCATATATCCCAAGCTAGATATTAACTGTGTCAAATGGGAGGAAGATAGTAAGCCCCTTATTTCTATCGGTGGATGCAAGTTTGATAAAATATCATCTATCTTTGGTTTTGGAAAATAAAAGAAACACTTTGCAAAAGGTCGGCTCTTGACAGATGCAATTTACACAGAGTGAGTGTAGCAATGAGTGAAATTAGTATCGTTTTAATTGAAGATCATGACCTGACAAGAATGGGGCTAAAGGCTGCACTACAGTCAAATAGCACACTTCGAGTTGTTGGTGAAGCACCAAATGGGACAAAAGGGCTGAAACTTTTGGAAACAGCTAAGCCAGATGTAGCTGTTGTGGATATTGGTTTGCCTGACATAGATGGAATTGAACTCACCAGAAGATTCAGACAGCACCAAACAGAAACAAATGATTCATCAACGAAAATCCTTGTTCTGACAATGGATCATTCAGAAGATGCTGTGCTTGCGGCTTTTGCAGCCGGGGCTGACTCCTACTATATGAAGGATACAAGCATCGATAAGTTGACGGAAGCAATTCAAGCGACTCACACAGGTAACTCTTGGATCGATCCGGCGATCGCTAACGTGGTGCTGCAGCAAATGCGGCAAGGTATCCCAGAAAACCAGGCATCTGATAAGCCCAAGACTGTAAAAATTGAGGCGTTGTCATCTGAGTACGAGCAAGTTTTAGAAACTTATCCACTCACACAACGAGAACTGGAAATTTTAGAGTTGATTGTCGCTGGGTGTAGCAACGGACAGATTGCTGAGAAACTATACATCACAGTTGGTACCGTTAAGACCCATGTCCGCAACATCCTGAATAAACTGTGTGCCGATGATCGTACCCAAGCTGCTGTTCGCGCTTTACGTTCTGGCTTAGTCGCATGAAGCATATACTGATTTTGGATTGAGCTTTGTCAATCATCAAATTAGTCCAACCTGAATCACTTGCCTCAGCACCCTACTCTTAAGAGGAAATGCACTGTATAATTCTGACAATTGCAGTCACAATCTGATCACAGATTGAAATTCCCAACAAAAGTGCGCATACAAGAGTGCCTATAACCTTTCAGTTGAGTGATGAACACGAGTTCAAACACTCTAATCTACTTTGCATTTCCTCTGACGTGCTAGGTTCAATATCAGTCTTCCAAACACTCACTTGAGTACAGTGTGTTGTAGTGTGAATGCCAATTTGTAGATTTAGCGGTTTTCTTTTATCATTTCTCCTCTTGTCTGTTGTTTTGACTTATGACGAATAACTTAATGACTTTTATACAGCATCAATGACATTGACCACCGAAGAAATAAGAACTTGGTTTATGTCCTAGATAGCATTTAACTTTCGGACTGATATTTTGCAGCCTTCTCAATAATTCCTCATATCAGCTAGAAACTTCCAGTTTTTGGCTGATAATTTCTTTTTATTTTCATATCATTATATTCTTGCTAAATAACTCCAAAATTTTTATATCAGAACTTTCGATATCAGCCAAAAGTTAAGAATTTTTACCAGGAATTGAGCTGGTGTAATCGGTCAGTTTTGCCTGATTAAAAATATTGATAAGCAAAAGTATATTTAAGTAGATTTAATTTAAATATAATACAATACAGTTCAGTTAAGTGTGATTTGTGACACTTGCATAAGTGTAGTGAAAGTGCATACTACGTCTCTACAGAAATCATTAGGCTTTATTTCTAACAGTTATCTCTTGCGACGGAATTGCTACTGGACTTGCGGTAGAAGAGCCGTTTAGTTTGAATTGATAGATTAAAGATAGCACTATTAAGGAATTGGAGAATCAAAATATGAATATTATTGCTTGGATTGTTCTTGGTCTTATAGCTGGCGCAATCGGTAAAGCTATTTATCCTGGTCGTCAAGGCGGTGGAATTCTTTCCACTATGATCTTGGGTATTATTGGAGCATTTGTTGGAGGTAGCATAGTTAGCTTGTTACAGACAGGAACAATCCAACTAACTGCAGCTACCCTGAGTATTCCTGGTTTGATTGTTGCTATTCTTGGCGCAATGATTGCCATTTTCATATGGGGCTTAATCACTCGTCGCAGCGCTGTTTAGCTTGATGATAGTAGAAACAATGGTTAGAGCCGATTTTTTAGGGCTAACCTTTTTTTGTTCCAAGCTATCAAAATACTCCACTGTGTAATGTAGTTATACACAGTGGAATATTTCATAAAAAATTCCGTCACTAAACCTTTTAACTGAGTTACGCGAATAGACTATTCTAAAACTTTCTTCACCTCATCTTTTAAATTCTCGGTAGTGTGAATAACTTGGGCTTCAGCTTGCTTGGCTTGACCCTCAGCCTTATCTTGCGGATTGCCACTCAAGTCACCAACTACCTCTTGAATTTTGCCTTCAATATTTTTTGCTGTTGCTTCTATTCTCTTCTCAACGCTCATATCGTACCTCTTCTCTTAGCTATTATTTCTCTATATCAAAGAAAGTATCAGGATTTGGTTTGCTGGGTACCTATCAGAAGAAAGATTTGACGCATAAAAAAAGCAGAATTTTATTAATTTTTCTATAGAAAATGACTTGATATAAATTAATATAAAGTCCTATCTCATGATAGATGCAAGTAACAAATATCAAGTAAGATAAAAAATATCTTTTCCGGATTAAATGTTGTCAAAATTTCCTAATAAGTGGGCTGTGAGGAAATAAATGTAAACCTTTAAGGAAAGATAAAGGCTAATTTGTCGCTCAGGATAAATACCTTTGAAATAATTAGGGAAAGATGAGCAATGATTTCTTTGGCTTTATTAGCCGAGAAGTTGTGATACAACGCGTCTATAACAGATTTTTGATAACGAAATATTTACCATAAAACAAAGTACTCATGACAAGCAAAGTATGGGTGTAGGAAGAAAGCGTAGAAAAAATGTATGGGTCAATGAGATAAATGACATTATTCGGGGTGTATGTGGAGGTTTTTTGTTTGGCATTCCTTTGCTCTACACAATGGAGGTTTGGTGGATAGGATCACTGGCAAAACCTTCAATGATGATGTTGGCGATCGCACTAACGTTCGTTGTGATTTTCCTACTTAACCGCACAGAAGGTTTTCGCAGAAGCAGACGGAACTCACCAGCTTATGCATCAGTCACAGATACTGTAGAAGCAATAGCGATTGGATTGACTTGCTCTGCCTTTGTGCTGTTGTTACTCCAAGAACTAACACCTGAAACTCCCCTAAAAGAACTCTTGGGTAAAATCGTCTTTGAAGGTGTACCATTTAGCTTAGGTGTGGCATTAGCCAACCAGTTTTTAGGAGACACTCGTGATGCCAATGCTCCAGGGCGAACGGGCGCTCAAGCAAATGACGAAATCACAAAGAAACCAGACGAGTTATCCGCCACCTTTGCCGACATTGGTGCAACCTTGATTGGTGCAACTGTCATTGCATTTAACATCGCGCCAACAGATGAAATTCCTATGTTAGCAGCAGCCGTGACACCGCCTTGGCTTTTGGCAATTATTGCCACATCTGTGCTAATTTCCTATGGCATAGTGTTTGAAGCAGGCTTTTCAGATCAGCAAAAGCGCAGACAGCAACAAGGAATTTTCCAACGACCTATAAGCGAAACTGTGATGGCATACTTGGTTTCACTGCTAGCAGCAGCTTTTATGTTGTGGTTCTTTCAAAAATTAACTTTTGACGACCCCTGGACCATTTGGCTGGAACACACTTTGCTGCTGGGATTACCTGCAACTATCGGCGGTGCAGCAGGACGGTTAGCAGTATGAGTCAAACAGATGAATTAACGAATGGGAAAAAAGAACAACAGCAACCAAAGAGAACACCAGCTGAACGGGTAACTTTCGGTGCAGCTTCATTTCTCCTAGCAGTGGTTGTGAGTTTGGTAGGTTATACGTGGCTCAACGAAAAGCATCAACCCCCTGTCCTTTCTGTCAGCAACAAGACAATTCGGGAAGTGAATGGACAGTTTTATGTTCCTTTTGAGGTTGTTAATACTGGAGGAGAAACGGCTGAGTCGATTCAGATTATGGCTGAGTTGCAAATGAACGGTGATGTAGAAGAAACGGGGGATTTGCAGATTGATTTTTTATCTAGTGGTGAGAAGGAAGAAGGAGCGTTTATCTTCAGAACTGACCCTCGACAGGGTCAGTTAACAATAAGAGTTGCTGGTTACAAATTGCCCTAATAGCCAAAAGAGTCAATAGCCAACAGTTACTATAGGCTGTTGACTATTGACTGTTTTGACTATTACCAATTGACTAAACAGTCGCTTTCGCCTTAGACCAAACGCCATTCTCATCTTCATCATATTGCTGATGAACTGCTTCCCAAGCAGCTTGTTCAGCCTTGGTTTGGTCATTTGTCTCATTGAATGCAGTGTTATAGCGCTCAATAAATGTGCGCTGAGCTTGCTCAGAAAGATGAGAGCGAATCTCTGGAGACAAATCCTCTGGGCTGTTGCAGGCACCAGTACAAGCACGAGGCAGCGTCTGCTCGCTTGTGTGAACTTCTTCGCCACCAGCACTTTCTATCAGCAATTGGTATTCTCCAGCGCGATCGCCAGCAACTTCTGCCATCACCAAGAACTCACCAGCCTGCAAGCGGGTTTGGTAAACTGCGGCTTTGTCTTCTGGCATTCCCAATGTGGTGAGAACAGATACCAAACCAGCCCCTGCGCTGCCGGCGATCGCTCCACTTGCAGCCCCTAGCAACACTGCACCAATAGGACCTGCTGCTACAATCGGACCAACAAAAGGAATGAACAGTACCCCTACACCTGTAAGTAAGCTAAGGAAGGAGCCGAACAAGGAACCAAAGATTGCCCCGCTTCTCAAACCTCCGAGAATCACATCCCTCTTACTAATAAAGCCAGCAATTCGAGTTTCTGACTGGAAGTTTCTGCCCAATACCGAGATATGATCCCTGGAAACACCTCGGTCTAGTAAACGCCGAATCACATCATCAACTTGCTTCTGTTCTTTAAAAACAGCTGAGATGGTACGTTCTGCTGTATATGTTTCAGGCACTTAAAGACTCCTTGAATTTTGCTTTTCCAGTCGGCAGACTGAGGGGGGTAGATGCGGTAGATGCACGAAACCTCAGTCTGCCATTGTCAACTTAGACGCTATGCTTTGGGTTAAATCTGCTGCTGGCTACACGCCTACAGGGGTTTTGGTTTCTGCTATCTGGTTAGAACCGTCTGCTTGCAGTGACTGCCCTTCAATAAATGAGCGCAGCATCCAAGCCATCTGCTCATGCCCTTCCATTAGTCCTGTCAGGAAGTCAGAGGTTCCCTGATCGTGGAACTGCTCAGCAGTCTGATCCACATGATCACGCAGGTTCCGAATAACTTGCTCGTGGTCATCTACCAGTCGAGCCACCATGCCAGTTGCTGTGGGGACGTTACCAGCTTCTTCCTTGAGAGTAGCAATTTTGAGAAATCCTTCCAATGTACCAACAGGGTACCCGCCCAAGGCACGAACCCGTTCCGCTATGGAATCGATAGTTTCAGTCAGTGCTTGGTAATGCTCTTCCCAAATTTGGTGCAGGCTGCGGAACTGAGGTCCAACAACATCCCAGTGGAACTTTTTCGTTTTCACCAACAGTACATAGGCGTCTGCCAAATCTTGATTCAACAGATTAATCACACCTTGACGTTGTTCTTCCGTCAAACCAATGTTTATCTTGCGCATTACTTTAAATCCCTCAGCGAGCTTCTTTACTAACCTTCACAAATTCCATCCCCTACAATCATCAACCAAAGGAAGGATTGTACTTTTTTCATCAAGAGGAAAAATCAGACTTTTCTCATTAAATAGAAATAGACATCTTGACTAGGCAATCAAGATGTCTACTAAACGGTGATAACTATGCAAACTGCTCAAAACGCTAGAACATTGAGCAATAATTTATTTGTCACACCCACTTTCAAAACACACTGTCGCTAAAAACCATGAAATGCAGGTTACTTGTTACCTGTGAGTTTACCCAACGCGTTCTTAACTTGATCTTCTACTGTCTTTGCTTGTGCAGAATTCTCAGGACGCTTCATCTTCTCAATATCAGCAGCTCCCTGAATCTCGTTAAGTCCCTCGTTTGATCTCTGTTGTGTCTCTTCCAATCCTGGAGGTGCTTCTGTAGATAGTTGGTCTGTTTCTTTCTGAATTCCAGTTAGCTGTGTAACCTCATCTTCAGGATTGCTTGTTGTGCTACCGATCGTCGCAGCAGCGGGCAAAGCATAAGAGAAAATTAGTAAGGCACAAGTAAATGCCACAATGATAAAACGCACTGGACGCAACATAGATAAACCAAAACCAATATTCTTCATTTAAACTCCTCCAAAAATTAAGCCATCCAACACTCACGCCTGGTTACACCCTTGGCTGACAAGCATCATAAATACTGTCTGTTGTGAATCTTGGATACACTCTAGCTTACCCAATTTGGTATCTCTCGAGAAAGTTTTGAGCAGTGCTTGCAAAACAATCTTAACTTTCAACACAGAAGCGTATGCTTTAATTTTGTCAATTTGAGTGTTAAAATATGCCTGCGCTTCTATTTTTACTTGCTTGATTGCTGCTACCAACGAGATTTCGTTAAGGGTCAGGCTAATCTTCTTTCTACTTTGAATAAACAGACATATGAATCGACCTGTAGACTGAAATTTTATTTCTGTACTGCTATACAGAATCAACCTACAGGTAGATAAAAATTGTGCAATTTTGGCAAGTTAAGCTCTAATTGCTAATTGCATTAACTATGTAATTATTACTAATATAGTAAACAATCTTAACATATGAAATTTCTATGTAAATTTTTTATTTTTTAACAACAAACAGTAGATACAACCCCTAACTATCTAATCGCTAACCTCGGGCTATACCCAGCCATATAGTATTTTTATCGTAAATTAAAGGGTTTAAGACCACGAGCGTCTATAGGTAGTACGCCAGATGTCTCAAGTCGGGAAACCATGAAGGCAGAGCCGGCACGAGGGAAACCCTCCCGCAGTGCTGCCTCACCACGACACTGGCTCCTCAGTTTCAGTCGGGGTTGAAATCCAAGGAGTGAAACTGTCTTCAATTTTGAATTAAGAATATCGCGAATTTTGAATTGTTAAGTCCTTCCACCCATAAGCTAATTCTTTTAGCGTGACTCCACCACACTCAATCTGCTTTTCATACACCTTCTGACCCCCAAGGGCTTCATAAAATCTACATGCAGGATTATCGGCTAAAACCCAGACCAACATCGAGTGCAACCCTATCTCAAGGAGCCTTTCAACCACTGAGCAAGTCAGGCGGCGTCCAAGTCCCTGTCGCTGGTAGTCAGCTTGAATATAGATAGCGTATAACTCACCCTTATATATTGGGTCACTAGTTCGTTCTGAACCACCATTGGCAAAAGCAATAATCTGCCCAGTTCCGTCCTCGGCAACATAAATAAAATGCTGGTTCTCTGCTGCTGTACTGAGCATTTGTCTCCAGCTACTCTCTCGCTTTTCATAAGACAAATTAGCGAGGTATTCATCTGGTATAATCCCACAATATGTCGTTCGCCAAGTATCTACATGAACTTTGGCGATCGCCAACGCATCCTCTAACCTTGCTTCTCGCACAATCATAAGAATCTGTGTTTCTGATCTGTACCTAAAAAATTAGGTACAGATGTTTGGTGAAGCCAATGACCTATTCAGTTTTTAAGCTTCAGAAAAAGTGCTGGTATTTACAAAAACAACCGTCGTTCTTGGTAATAAACCTGTTGAATATTTTGTATCTCTTCGATTAGTTTTACTTTTGCCATTCTCTGAGCCTGTCTATCGAATTCATCATATTTGATGTGAGAAATATTTTTGTTTTTTGCCTCCTCTGGAGGCGGTCGGTGTTGATTAATTAAAGAGATGTAGAACATAAATCTTTAGGTTTAGAGGTTTAAATATTTTTGTATTACGTTTAATAGTTTTATGCTACAAAAAAACTACATTGAGTGTCAAGGGGTTGGGAAAAATTTTTTTTCAATTATCCAACCAAAGAACTTATTAAAACAGTGAACAGCTACCTACGCAGTAACGCCTGCTATGGTGGGGGATTTAAACCCGCCACCAACGCTTATGCCTACGGCACGTCTCTTGACGAACGGTGCACAGGAGTGTGGTGTTTCCCGCTGCGGATGAAACTGATAACTGATAACTGGTAACTGTTAAAGTTAGCTTTACGCCTGTGCTCTTTACAGCGCTTCTCAATTGCAGAAACGACAAACCACATGGTAGGGGCACAGCAATGCTGTGCCCGAAAAAACCAACCTGTGTTCTAACCAATTAAAAAACTGCTGTATTTATCAACAAGTGGAGAAATATAGCTGATGGCAATATTTTGTCATCAGGCTAAACAATAACACTCCAAACTTGCAGCAAATTATGAACAATTTGTGGCATTCAAACTACTAAAAATATAGAAATAGATTAATGACAACTGTTAGCTTTCAGCAACCAAGCTGAAAGCTAAAAGCTAATCATTCGCTTACGACAGAGGCTTTGTGTTGAGCTTGTTGCCAAAGTTTGTAAAGGAAGAACTCAGTGGCTTCACTGATTGCCGTGACAAACACACCCTCAGCATCCTGAGAACCATTTGATAGCCAACAACCCCGGAGAGTGACTTCCACGCATTCGTGATCACAACCGCACAAAGCAATGATTTCACTGTCTTCTTTTTTAACAAGAGTCTTAAGCATTTCTACTCCTGGCAAATGAACAGGAAGCAAAAAGGAAGCAGTACTGGGTTCAACGCATAGACATTGACCGACTCGCACTGCCAAAATCACTCGCTGCGTTACCCATTCTTCTAGCGACTGAGCTAAACACTCTAAGTAAAAGCTCGTTTCGGTGTATGTTAATTTCAGCATTCCTTATGCTCTCCTGTTATTCCAGGTTTGCTTGCACATTCTGCTTTGGATGTCCAAGTCTAGTGGCTCAGTCTTATTTGCCACTAACAGTACAATCGCCCGCTTAATATTAACCCGACATAGTGGCAAGTAATTTTGAAAAAACACTACCACCGATTGCTCTAAAACTTGCATCGCGCTTGTCACAGCTTGACTCCTTATAAACAAACCCCCGCTTCTTGTTTGCTGAAAGCGGGGGTTAGAATTTGACCTTTAAGTCTTCTGCTTCTATATCGGTACAGCATGCTGTTGTCTGTACCTCCCGCTTCGTTGTTTTAGTTTTCGTGCTGCATTCAGCACACCAATGTTGGCATATCGAGAATCATAATTACCCTCTGTGAGTTGCCATTTATTCCGGCTACCGTCTCCCATAAATAAATACTCCACTCCCACAGCGGCTGATTTCCAACTAAATCGGCAGTTGGCAACACGCAAGGAAGTAGAGATGGGGTAAACGGATTTCACAGAAAATTTCACCTATTGAACATTCCTTTAAACATACTACACTTGTATTACTATCCTGTCCATACTTTAAGGAGAAAAAGTGATGCATACAATAGCTCGCACACCAACCACCGACATGGAAGTCACCAGCATCCGCTTAGAACGGGAATTGAAAGATAAACTCAAAGAACTCGCTGGGAATCAGGGATATCAAGCTCTGATTCGAGACATCCTCTGGAATTACGTCCAGCAAAAATCAGGTGAGTGGAAACCCCGATTTTCGCGAGCCGATATTCGCGCTAGCATAGCCGCAACAGCACAACAAGAAGAACGCTGTGTACTCACAGGTCAACTCATTGCGCCGAAACAACCGATGTTGCTAGGACTTACAAGAAATGGCGAGATGGTTCCTCTAAGTGTCGAGAGTTTAGCTCCTTAAACTTTTGTTCAAGTGAATGCAGCCTAGTTGCGCCATGTGATATTGCAACTAGGCTGCATTCATTTTTGGCTCTATGGGGAATTCACCGATCCGCACGTAAGCGCTTGCGCGCACACTGAGCGCAGAGCGCCCCTGAAGCGGCGTACAAAGCAGCGTCTGGGCTACTGAGAAGGCATAGGACATAGTGGGGATTAGGGGCGAGGGGGAAAAGGGTTCTTAGGGTAATGACAAGTGTTCATCCGGACTTGATATGATGCTGTTTCGGCAGCAGGAGATCCAACAACAGTTGATAAAAACCTAAATATGAAAAAGAAGTAAAATATTGTAAAGAATATGAGTCAGAGAATAACGCCTAAAAAAATTTTTGGCTGTTTGGGGGAGTTGACCATAAAGGATCTGTGAAGCCTTACGCTCTCCAGTATTTTCTTTTCGCTAGTTCAATCGCTTCTTACTGATTCAACAAAAGGATGGCGTGAAAAAAATATTACTATTTTTTAATTTTAATATCAGTGTTAACGCGGATTAATTTTATGGGATTTTAGCTTGAATTCCAGAGAAATTACGGTTTATGTCTAAACGCAGACAGGATATCCTATCTCAAGGTGAGTAAGTCATTGAAGGCGAAGAACACCCAACCATTCTTTGGCTACAGGATCTTAAATAGATAGATTTTTAATATTTTTTTTCTAAAGAGAAATAGGTTGTTTAAGATACGAAGCATTTCATCATTTCGATTGGTCATCTCAAATAGAAAGGGGCTATAACAGGTGAGAGATAGTTTTAAGAAAAAATTTGCAATTCATCAGGGTGCAGTAGCACAAGCTTTGGGTGAAATATGCCGAGAGGTTGCTTACGAAGAAAATGAGGTCAATATTCAAGAGTGTGCCAAGAATGAACAAGCCTTTATTGCCGTCCAAGCGCCTAAATGAAGTAGAGCGACAAAAACAATACCCGCATGGAGCGCTGATGCAGCATCAGGAAGAACCTGCCTACCACTTAGTACAAAAAATTAATAAAATCATCGCCAATAGCTCAACTCCAAAAAGGATGCTGCAAGATATTGCCAAAGTGCTAGGAGTTGCCTTTAAAGTAGATTGGTGTAGCTTAGTCACAGTATCACTTGAGGTCTCGAGCGACGCAATCACGGCTAATTGGTCTGTCGAAGAGAATTTAGAGTTGTCTGAAACAGATGAAATGTTCTCTAGTGCGCAGCAATTAGACTTACCAGTGATGGAATGCGCTAGTGAAACATTGACTATTGAGGATATTTCAACAATTCAAAAAAGTTTGGCAATTGGGCGTCAATCTTTGCCACTGACTATAAAGGCAAAGGCTGTTTTGGCAATCCCGACTCGGTTAGGTGGTAAAAATAACGGCGTCATTGGTTTAATCAAATCGCAGCCATATAATTGGAGTGAATCCGAAAAAAAACTATTAAATGCAGTAGAACCGTGTTGCGCGATCGCATTCTCTCAAGTTGCACAAGCACAGCAGATTGCTGATCAAAATCAGTACGTGCAAACTTATGTCCAGCATCAAAGCTTAATCAAGCAACTCACTGTACTTAGTCGTAGCAACCTGGAGTTAAATCAAATGCTTCAGTTAGCGCTTGCTTCCACAGCAGAAGCTCTGCAAGCGGATCGTGGTTTGCTGATACTACTAAAATATACTGATCCGTTGTTTAGATCTCGAGCAAAAAAACAAATTCCCAAAGCAAAAGCGACGGTTGTAGGAAAATGGTATAAAGAAACAGAAATTGCCCTAACTCATCAGTTAGACACTTCAGAGACTTCCTTTTTTCTTGCCGACTGTAGTTTATGCCAGCGTGCCTTTTTAGACTCCGGAAAACCTTTAATCATCAATGATGATACAGATTTACAAGATACTTTAACAGTTGCCCCAGTATTTGCACTAGAAGTGCTGCCTGCAGTGCTATTAATGCCCTTAGAGATTCAAGGCAAAGTATTGGGATTTCTGGTGTTACAGCAAGCAGTTGCTCGCAATTGGCAATCAACAGAACTGAATATAGTACAAATGGTCTGTGCTCAACTTAGCAACGCCATAATTCAAACACAAACATTGCGGCAAGTACAAACGTTGGTAGATGAACGCACAGCACAACTGCAACGCAGTTTGGAAGTCCAAGCAAAACTTTACGAAGTTAAGCGCCAACAAACAGAACAGTTGCAGAAGCTTAACGATTTGAAGGATGAATTTTTAAGCAATATGAGCGATCGCTTGCGCCATCCACTTACAAGGATGCGTTTGGCTATCCGTAACTTACGTCAAATGGGGCAATTAAACGAGCGTCAAATGAAATACGCCGACATGATAGAGCAAGATTGCACCGATGAAATTAATTTGATTAATGATTTACTAACGCTACAGGAATTGGAAACTCGTCACGAGCGCCCGCAGTTAGAAACGACGGATTTAAATGCCAAAATTCATGATTTAGCAGCCGCTTTTGACACCAAACTCGCAGACAAAGGCATAAGCCTTTCCCTAGATTTACCAGATTCGCCACTCACACTCGAAACCGAAGTAGAGAGTTTTGACCGTATTCTGCAAGAGTTATTAACAAATGCTAGCAAATACTCGCAACATGACACTGTTGTGCATTTGCAAGCGACTCATCAGGTCAATCAACAAGTTGATCAAGTTATTATTAAAATGATCAATATCGGACATGGCATCTCAGAAGAAGAAGCCACTTACATATTTGATCGGTTCCGTCGAGGTAAAGGCAGATGGACTCCAGGAACGGGCTTGGGACTTGCGCTCGTCAAGTCTTTAGTGCAACATCTAAATGGGGCAATTGCAGTGGAGAGTACGCCCATTGATGATTCCAGCTTAAGCAAAATCTGCTTTACCTTGACGCTACCCCAATTTTCTACTGAAAGTGACTCATATTCCCAAAGTGACTGAAGAACACAACATCGAACAGGAACTGGATTTATCAGCCATCGGCGACGACACCGATCTCGATTTGAATTCGCCTGCTGATACAGATGATTTACAAGCTGTAGAAGTCCAAATTGAGAAAATAGCAGAACGACAGCGACAAATCACTGCTATGCTTCAAATTCCCCAACCAGTACAACAAGTCTGGAAAGTACTCACAGATTATGAAGCTTTAGTTGACTTCGTCCCCAACTTAACGAAAAGCCGCCTCCTTGAGCATCCTCAAGGAGGTATTCGTTTAGAACAAGTGGGATCTGGGCGCTTTGTTGGCTTTAACTTTTGTGCTCGTGTCGTTCTCGACTTAGAAGAATACTTCCCCAAGGAAATTAATTTCCGTATGGTAGAAGGAGATTTTAAAGAGTTTTCTGGTAGCTGGCAACTACAGCCTTATTCCCTTGATCACCAGAAAGCAACTCATCTGTGCTATACCGTGAAGGTTTGGCCGAAACGTACTATGCCAGTCGGAATCATTGAGCGTCGTCTCAGTAACGATATGCGCTTGAACCTTCTTGCAATTCGTCAAAGGGCGTCACAATAATGAAGAAAGAAGAGAAAATAATGAAAAAAGAAGAGAGAAAACTTATAGTTTCTATCTTCCCTCTTCTTTCTTCACTCTTCTTTTTTGCTTTTTTAGTACCCCCAGGGGAATTCGAATCCCCGTTACCTCCGTGAAAGGGAGGTGTCCTAGGCCTCTAGACGATGGGGGCGCAAGGTTCACACTTATATAAATCTACCGGTTTTCCTCGCTGATGTCAACAGCTTCCAAAAAAAAAATTTCTGAGTTTGTTCAGAAATTGGGAGATCCCAACTGCCTATAAGCAAAAATGCCTAAAAATGAGGAGGCAGAACTGAGATTTGAGAGTTTAGAATGGCTCAAGACTCCAAAAGAGGGGTTTCTTTGCAAGGTAGCTTCGTCTTTTACTGACAGGCGATGACCACTGCTGTTTCACAAAAAACAAAAAAATGCTGTAGTATATCAAACCAAGTATAAAAAAAGCTCGACTTAGTAAAGGACAGTGGGTGTGATGTTGCACCTAGTAGAGTAAAAATTTACTATCCTTTACAAAAGATTTTGAAATATATCACTCAAAATCTATCGCATGGAAGCATCTTTTGAAATCACCCTGCAGATTGTAATTACTGTCTTTGCAGGCATTACCGCCCAAGTGCTGGCTGCATACCTTCGGGTACCCAGCATCGTGTTTTTGTTGATGTTTGGCATCCTGCTTGGCTCTGATGGCATTGGGGTGTTGCACCCGCATATGCTAGGCATTGCGCTGGAAGTTATCGTCGCTTTAGCCACAGCAATCATTTTGTTTGAAGGTGGACTCAATTTGGATCTGCAAGAGTTAAGCAAAGTTTCGACGAGCCTGCAATTGCTCGTCACCCTGGGAACCATGATCACGCTGCTTGGCGGCAGTATGGCAGCTCACTGGCTAGGTGAATTTCCTTGGTCTATTGCTTTTCTTTTCGCTTCCCTCGTTGTGGTGACAGGACCAACCGTTGTTAGTCCTCTGCTCAAACACATCAATGTGGATCGACAAGTCGCAACGCTTTTGGAAGGGGAAGGCGTTCTGATTGACCCAGTGGGAGCTATCCTCGCCGTCGTGGTGCTAAACACGATATTAAACAACCACACCGACTTCATCACGGCAATGAGCAGCCTCGTAATGCGCCTTGGTATCGGTGGCGTGATTGGTGCAGCAGGCGCCTGGCTGATGTCCTTAATTAGCAAACGTGCCAATTTTCTATCATTTGAGCTGAAAAACCTGGTCGTCTTAGCGGGGTTGTGGGGCTTATTTGCCTTATCGCAGATGGTTCGCAGCGATTCAGGACTGATGGCAGTTGTTGTCGCAGGAGTCGTTTTTAATGCTTCCTCGGTGCCAGAAGAACGATTGTTGCGGCGTTTCAAAGGTCAACTGACGATTCTCAGCATTTCGGTGCTATTCATTTTGCTAGCCGCTGACTTATCTATTGCCAGTGTATTTGCCTTGGGTTGGGGCGGCGTATTCACGGTCTTGGTATTGATGTTTGTCGTTCGCCCGATGAACATCCTCTTTTGTACCTGGAACAGTGATCTTAATTGGCGACAGAAATTGTTTTTAAGCTGGGTTGCCCCAAGAGGAATCGTTTCTGCCTCCGTTGCTTCTTTATTTGCGATTTTACTAACGCAGCGCGGTGTCAACGGTGGTGAAGCCATTAAAGCCTTGGTGTTTCTCACAATTATTATGACCGTGGTTTGCCAAGGGCTAACGGCTGGCTGGGTTGCCAAGTGGTTGCAAATTACCTCAAAAGACGCCATTGGGGCGGTGATTGTCGGTTGTAATCCTTTGAGTTTATTGATTGCCCGATTGTTTCAAGAACGGGGAGAACCAGTGGTCATGATTGATACCGACCCGCAACGTTCTGAACAAGCCGAAGCGCAAAATCTGAGGGTGATAGCCAGCAGCGCCTTGGATAGTGGTGTTTTGGAAGAGGCGGGACTTGCCTCAATGGGAACTTTTCTCGCAATGACGAGCAATGGTGAGGTCAATTTTGTCTTAGCACAACGTGCAAAAGAAGAGTTTAACCCACCGCGTGTCTTGGCTGTTTTCCCGCGCGATCCACAAGCAACCACCTCTACCAATGAAAATCAGGTTAACCAGGCTTTCATTCCCGACTTACCAATTAAGACTTGGAATGAGTACGTGAACGACGGACGGGTGAAGTTGGGGACAACTACGCTCAATGAATCTGATTTTGACCTTCAACAGGCGCATATGCAGGCATTGATTAAAGCTGGCGAGTTGATACCGTTGTTGGTAGAACGAGACGAACATCTTCAAGTTATGCCTGCAGCTGAAGAATGGCAAGTAGGCGATCGCATCATTTACCTATTACACGATCCCAGACCACACCTTTTAAAACGCTTGTCGGGTGCAAGAGCATCCATTCCCCTGTCTGTAGAAAAATTACCGGAGGTCGAAGAAATACCGTTGGCAATATCTCAACTTTCCACCAGCGAGGCTCCCGCACCTTAAATTCGTTATCCTTCATTCAATTGTTGCTGTAGCTTACTAGTTTCCGGTATCGCTCCTTCTGCATACATTTTTTTGATTTGCTTTTCTTGCCACAGCACACTCAATAAATGCACCACAGCTAGAACTAAGGCAGCAACCGAGACGATATAACTGTGTATTGTGTAAAGGTGCTGGAGAGTTACGGTGCTAATTGCTCCACCACCAGTCAAAATGTCTCGCAACACAGAACCGATAAAAGGAATAGCTTCTATCGTTCCCAGTTCGATGCTAAAACGCCAAAACCCTTCTTGATCCCAGGAGAGGATCATCGCTGTCCAACCCAAGCCAATGGCACTTAAGGTAAATAAAATTCCACTTATCCAAGCAGTCAGCCAACTCTTGCGAAATTGTCTGCTGACAAACATAACTACAATTTGGATCAGGGCAATGGCAACAACCGCGTTACCAGCAATCTGGTGTGCTTTGTGGAACAACCAGCCGTATGGCACTTCCGTATCAATCATTTTCAATGACTGGTAAGCTCTTCCTGCTGCTGGTTCGTAGTAAAAGGACAACAAAATTCCAGTAGTCGCACCAATTAACGTCAGGGTGATAATAACTACCGATAATATCGTCGTTATTCGCCGCAGAACCACATCTGACCGAGTGTTGTGCATAACTGAGCGCTCCTTTTAACTCTTTATTTACTTTTATTACGAGTTTAACTAAGAATTATTAAGAATAGTTATTTTTTGAAGAGAACTTAAAATTCGTAACTTGCCATATTTTATACAAGATACTGCACCCAAGCTTGTAATGGTTCTGGTGAACCGTACCAGATTGGAGAACTTCTAGGGGAATGCTTGACTCCTTCAATGACAATATTTTCCGCCCCCTCAAGATGAGCAGCTTCAATGGGTGTAATTCCATCACCCCAAGTATTACCGTTACCGCAGGTTAACTGATAGCTACTGTAAGCGAGCCAACTTCCCCGCCGCCTTTGCCCAAAGATAGTTTTTCCGGCAACACAAACGTAGCGAACATTTGTGTAAAATGCTCCAGGATAGTTTTGATTCACAAAATCCAAATTCCAGCGCGTCCAGCGTTCTTGGCTGATATGAGGTGTACCCAAAGTGATTAGAGTCGCAACCAGAGGGTGAGCTTGCCATACAGATGATGTGACTTCACCGCGTCCCGAGTAAGGCTTTTCTCCCAGGTAGATGCGAGAAAGCCAACCTCCTGCTGAGTGACCAATCAAGTTAATTTGAGACGCATTGCATTGTAGCAATATCTGCTTAACTGTATGATCAACTTGCCGCAAAATAGGCGTCACAGATCTTCCACCAAGAGTGGGTATCCAGTCACGCCGTCGTAGTGGTACCGTGACCGTAGGAAAACCCAACTGTTGCAAAGATTTTTCTAGTGGAAGGTAGGCGATCGCGCTTTCTAGATATCCAGGCAAAATAACTGTTGGTAATGGCATTTGTAATTTTGGATAAGGGTATTGTAAGCGTAACTGCCAGTATGACCTGCAATTTATATAATCACAGAAGTAGAAACAGTGTTAGACTGGGCTGATATAGCGCTAATAAAAGTCAGTTGAGAATATGAGTAAGTTTGGCAGTTGTTTCAGCGCGCGGAATGCCAGAAAATAGTTAGCTCGTGGAAGTAAGCCTACCACAGATGCTTGTCTAGTCAGACTTAAACCATTGGCAGAACTTGAAATTATCTTTCGTTTCACTTTTACTTTTTGAAAGTTATCACAAGCTAAATAATAAAAAATGATGATTTTGTCAGCGTAGCGATACTCAAGTGCAACTGTTTAGTAGAATACCCGTCATTGGTGAAAAATATAACAAGTCTAAAAATTGGTATTCTTCCTGTTTCCAATTCCTAAGAGGAAGCTATTATTTGTAGAGGGGCGCTTCCGTTCTACTATTTATTTCAAAGATAAAATGACTAGATAACTGCAACCGAGCCGAGTGAACGATAAACAGCTATGTCCTACGTCTCCCTTCTGAAAAATATACCAGAATTCTTAAGCCAGCCTACTGGAATAGCAGCTATAGCATCTCTTGGGATTCACAGTGCGATCGCGTTCGTCCTGCCAATGGTGCCAATGGATTCCAAACCCAAACAAGAAGCATCATCAAAAAACAGCGTTGGACTTGTTGAATTAAGTCAGGCTGAAAAAAGCCGTCTGCCACAACCTGGCACACCACAACTCTCCTTACAACCCTTACAACCCCCAACACCTGTCTTACCACAAGTTCCGCCGATGAACTTGGCTAATCAATCAATTCCACCATTACCGCCGATACCAGCATCACCGAGTTCTACCGAGCTCATATTACCCCCGCTTCCGAAAACAAATAACGTAGCTATTGCTTCCTTGCCAAAAAGTCAGTCTTTGCCAATTCTTTCTAAGAGAGATTTGCAACCTGCTCCACCCTTAATAAGTACGAAAGTCAGACCGTTTACGCCTTATGTAGAAAAGGTAAAATTAGGGGAACCCAAGCCGCTGGAGTCTTCCAGAATTCCTTACAATGTGCCTCCAGTGCAAGCAGCTAACATAGCTCAGGAACAGGAACTGGTTAACAACTATGCTCCTCCTGTTTCTCCAGAACAGATGCCTGTTGCATCTTCGGCTGAAGGTGTCGCTCAACAAACGACTGAGCCTGTGGGTGTTCCTCAGAACCAGCAGCTCGTAACGCCTGTTGTTCAACCTCCACAAGTTGGCGATAATAGCATAGCTTTAAGAGGGCAAAACCTACCCCAATTGCCGCAAGGTTCCAATTTCCAAGCACCTAAGTTGCCATCACTGGTGCCTCAGTCACCTTCAGTTGTAACCGAGCAGTTGGCGTCGAAACCTAAAACTTTTGTGGAGCGTTTCACTGAAGCTAAAAACCAATATCCTAACCTAGAAACAAAACAACCCGTAGCTGCAATAGTCAATCCTAAAACGGGGCAAGAAGGCAACGTTCAAGGTGATTTAGTTGTCAATAGTGAAGGTAAAGTTGAATCTATAAACTTCGAGAATCACTCCGTTCCATCTGAGCTCAAAACAGAAGTTAGGGAATATTTCAGGGAATATTTCCAAAACAATCCTGCTCAGGCAAATGGCAAGCACAAGTTTTACCCATTTAACATTTCGTTCAAATCTAATAGCAGCAATATTTCTAAAACTCCTGCACCAGAACTGTCAACCTTATCTCGAGTCAATCAAACACAATCAATCACTAAACCACAACAAAGCCTGATTCTACGTTTACGCTCAGGTCAGGGCAATTCTCAAGCATCCAAAGAACCACAAAAAGTCAACCTGACTCAAGGTTCGCGTCCGGTTGAGGTCAATTTTCAACCATCCAAAGAACCACAAAAAGTCAACCTGACTCAAGGTTCGCGTCCGGTTGAGGTCAATTTTCAACCATCTAAAGAACCAGAAAAAGTCAACGTAAGTCGCCGTTTGCGTCCAGTGGAGGTCAATTCATTACCATCTCCACAAAAAGTCAACCTAACTCAGCCTTCTGCTTCATCGTCAGTCAATCAACGACTATCCCAAAGCAATCAGACTGCGTCTGCGCCGCAACCTGATCGAGAACAACAAACATCACGCCAACAGGAGGTTATTAGACAGACGACGTCTTCTTCACAAAGCGATAAAGAACAACAAACATCACGCCAACAGGCGGTTGTCAGACAAAGTACGTCTTCTTCACAAAGCGATAAAGAACAACAAACATCACGCCAACAGGTGGTTGTCAGACAAAGTACGTCTGAATCGCCAACTAAAGAACAAACTTCTCAGCAGGAAGTCAGTAGCAATCAGCCTTCTGCTTCTGTTGAAACAAGTAAAAAATTACTACAACAGTTGCGCCAAATTAGAGATCAAAGACAGGGTAGCAACCAAGAAAAATAAAACAGAATACAGAAGTCAGAAGACAGAAGTCAGAATACATTTCCCGTAGAGTTTTATAGCACTACGTGATTGTAGACTGCCTATATAGGACTCCTCCGCAGATTTTTGAAGACACGTAAGGGAGCCAGTACTGCAGGAGGGTTTCCCTCCGTAGGTATCTGGCGTTGGGCAGTGCGAACGCAAAACCCGGATGTAGTGGGCAAAATACGGTAAGCACTGCCCACCCTACAATACTTAAGATTTTTCATAAATCCTGCGCGGATTGCTATAGAAGTGCGGGTATTAAAACCGTTTATTCATCCGCCCTATGCTTACGGCACAGCTGCGCTGAACAGGTTCACCAGAACACAATGTAGAACTCTCGGATGGCGCGTCTCTACAGAGGTTATTTTTTACACATCAACCTTAACTGAACCGTATTGGTTTATAAAACAGTTGCATGAGAAATTGAGAATTTTTTTGTAGTAAGTGTTTACTACAAAGCAATAGCTGAATCTAAAATTCTTTGGCTTGCTTCCCAAGAAAAAAAACCCTCTGGGGTTCCAGAGGGTTTTCTTTTTCTCTTGGCAAATTTTTTAGCTATCTTGCCAGCCTTGTTCCGCTTTTTGGAAAACGTAAGCAGCGACTTCTAGAATCTCCTGTTCGTTTAACTTACTCTTGTATGAGGGCATAGCATTTTTACCATTTTGCACCTGGTAGATAATCGCTTGAATCGAGTCTGCATCATAATTCTCCAGGTACTTTGATAAAGCTTCCTTTTTCAAAGTTTTTTCAGCAATCAGGATGTTACCACCACCTATGTGACAAGAAGCGCAGTTAGCGTTAAAGATTTTGGCACCATTGGATACTTCGGCTGCAAATGCTAAATCAACAAATGTAAATTGGAACAGGGCGATCGCCAAGAAAACGACAGATAAAACTATTCTCAAGGGGTTCTCCTTACAACTAGCCTGCAGCCACTTAAAAAACTGTCTTCAGTAACTATTGTAAGGCTGCTAGAAGCCCTAAAAGAACTACTCTTTTATACAGTTGCCATCCCAAATGCTATTACCTTATGATGCTTCAAACTTCCTGTAGCTAACGCGACAATTTCTTTATTGAGATCCATATTTTCTCAAAATTAGCGGTGACGAGTTTATCCTCCTGCGTTGGGACTAACATCTACAGAAGAGGATACAACTTGTCACCACCGATGACTCCTTATATTCACTATCCTCAGATTCGGGGATGTGATATTGGAGCATATTTCGCGTGCTTAGCTTTTGGAAATCTAGCTTGTGTCAACCGATATCTCTAGCTTTCAGCAGACTCAACAACGACTTTACCAATCATGCCAGCACCACGGTGAGGTTCGCAGTAGAAGCTGTACTCACCTGGAGCCGCGTCTGCTGGGAAAGTGGTTGTCGTTTTTTGACCTGGACTCATCAGCAACTGCTTATGAGACAGAGATTTAGCAAAATCGGCGCTCTTTGTGGGGTTTTTAGCGCCATCAAATACAACATTGTGGGGAGGAACCTTGTTGTTCACCCATTCAATTGTGTCGCCTGGATGAATTGTCAACTTATTTGGTTGAAACGCCAGCGCTCCTTTATCAGTACCCATTTTTACAGTATATGTCTCAGCCGCAGCACTGGGGCTGAAAACTGCAAAGCTGCTAACAACTAAAAACATTGTTAACAATCCTAAACCCAAGCGCCGTAAACTTGACGCAACTAATTTCATAGCGTTCTCCTAACAGCAGGTTTTATTTCCCTTATTCATTTTAAATAAAATTTAGCCCAAATATGACAATATGTCGTAGATGAATTTTTTTTTAAACAATGGTGAGCCATAGTATAGTTAAACTGAGTGTAAGCAATCACTACTTGACTTGGATACACAAAAATGTATACTGCTGAATAAAGAAAAAGATAACCAGTAAGAAAATAGATTTTTCTTCTTAGTTAAGGAGTACTTAATGACTTTTCAAAAATCTTGAGTTCTTTAACTAGGGGCTTTTGGCGCTGTTGTCAGAACAAAAGCAGCTAAGCTTTCCAGATCGTGTTGGAATAATAAACAAAGCAGCTAGCTGAAAAAAAAATAAAAATTTCTTCACTTCTATCATACGTCATAGGTTGTCGCATCAAACCAACCCATGCATTAAAATTATTTCCCAGATTAGCACCTTTGAGTGTTGTCAAAGACAGCGAAGAATGCCAAGGGAAAAAATAAGTAATCTTAACCAGGAAGAAAGTAGTCACTAGTCTTTAGCTACTAGTCTTTAGTGCTTATTGAAAAGCTCTAATGACTAATGACTAATGACTAGTGACTAATGACTAAATCATCAAATCGGCTTTAGTAGTAAATTTTACCGCCACCCCATTTTTGACCGATAATCTTCGGTTGCAGGAGAATATGACCGGCGATCGCCTCCAAGTCATCATTAGTGAGATTTCTCATTTCTGTGAAAATATCTGCACTCTTGGTGCTGGGATGTATTTCGGCAATCTCCTCTACCCCGTCGTATGTAGTGGGGTTTTTGAGGTAGTCCACCAATCCTTCGACGTTGTTACGGTTTGGTGTCGCTAGGGCGAGTGATTCTGGATCGAGTCCTACGTTTTGGTTTGTCTTGGTGACACCCCCAGCATGACACTGGGCGCAAGCGTCGTTAAATAAGCGTTTGCCTTTCTGAACTTGTTTGAGGCTAAGGACAACGGTCTCACCATTCTCATTTAATGGTACCGTGCGGGTAGCTTCATCCAGTTCCACTGCAGTTGCGCTACCGACTATAAATTGAAACGTCAGCAAAACAGTAACCGCAAAAATGCCAAACAATCTTCTAAACATTTTTCCCCTTAACAATTTTGACGCTCAACACAGCTAAGATAACGATGCTCAATCTCATTCGTACTCATAGCTAATGGCTAATTATTCTTTGTCATTATCCATTAGCCAGAGCGCAAGATACCTGTTAGGTAACTTCGGTTTCTCCAACTGAGTTACTAGTATCTTCTGGGTGTGTTTCAGACACAATTTCGGAAATAATTGCCTTTGCATCCTCCAAAGCCAAACGGGTCTTAGGATTTTTATAGGCAATTAAGAGTTTGTCACATATAGACAGCACCTTTTCCACAGAAACACTGTAGTCAGCCGCTATCTCAGCAATTGACAGATCCGCAAAACCCATAACGCTTCAGGTAGAGATTGAGCTGCTGTAATACCAATATCACGTCAGGAGTGCAATTTGTTCCCTAAATTGAACCGTCCCCCGTTTATAAAACGGGGCGGTACGGCCACATCCTCGTTTGACTTTTCGCTCGATCCAGCTATCTGGTCAATGATTGGTGGCTCATTGGAGACCCGCTCTAAGGGAGAATCAGACTGCCTACTTTCAGACTTGCCTACTTGTTCGCGGGTTAAATAACGTTGGTGTGCCTCCAATAGGATTGGTTCCAACCCCAAATACTCGGATTGAGCATTTTGCAGCACCAACTTATCCTGATTGACCGACCTACTCAAAAATGCGCTGAACAAATCGCGGTGATGTTCTGGAATGCCCGTTACATCACGGTGAACTCGTTGTGACAATGGTTTCTTGATGCGACTACCATCCAAATGAGTTTGACTCAGTGCCGTTTTTTGAGTAGAGAACTTTGTGAATGAACCTCCGGCTCTCTCAGCCTTGAGCTTCAATTCTGATTGTACGAAACCTGGGGATTTGGCAGATATGGCTTTACCGTATCGCTTTTGCCATCCCTTTACCGATACGTTTTCGGTTTTAATATGCTTGCCATGCCTCAAAATCTCGTTAACAACCTGACGATTTTGGTTTTTGGCATAAGCAGTTTTTCTACGTTCTAGCTCACGCTTCTTAGCAGATGCCTTAAGGTAGTTGCTGGATTTCTTCCATTGAGCTTTACATGACTTGACCTTACCTTTTTTAACAACGGTCTTACGTCCCTTCTTTGCCTTGAAGTTAGGTTCAAAGTTGTCTGGGTTGTTGACACGTATTCGACGCTGCATCTTTCTTTGAAGCGCAGTTATCTCTTTTTGAAACGTAAGGACTTTATCAGCAAATGGTAGTAACTCAGCATGGTTATCACCGACAAAGGCAATGTTACTGACGTTAAGGTCTAGCCCAATCAAACCATCAGAAACGTAGTTCTTAGTTTCGGAGTACGGACTACCCTCATTGACCAGTTGAGCATACCAACGACGTTTACCATTCAAAATACGCCACAACAAGCGAACATATTTAACTGGAGATTCAAGCCCATGTCGAATAACTGGATTGATTGGGTCAATAATTGGCTTCAGTATGAGTTTGCCCCATACCAAACAATCATCTTTCCATCTAATGCCAGTTTTATTGGACTTGCCTTCCATTGAGCGGAAACGGCTTGGCACTTTGTAGCGCACATTCTTTGCAACGCCCAACATAACTCGTTCACTTGCCTTGAATGCTCGTGTAGCTAGTTTTTGTTGAGCCGTAGAGTCTATTTTTTCGGCTATCCACTTAGCGTTCTTGCTAGTTATGCTGGCGAAAGCGTGCAAATCATATTCAGAGTATCTGTATTGTTCACGGGCTTTCTTAAAAGCTTCGCTTCGTTCTTTCTTTTGAGTTCTAGAAATTTTCCTAGCAGTCTTGTATAGCTCGGAGTTGCGGACTAGTTCTAGCCGCTTCATCGCTTCATTTAAACAAGCATTATACAGTTGTCTTCCTGCTTGAAAACGAGACAGTAACTCTGCTTCTTGCTTGCTGTCTACAATTAACGGTATTTCTGTTATGAACGATGGAGTTATACTCCGAGCCACTTGACATCACCCCCTATTAATTTGCTAGTCTTTTTTTAGTATATAATAGATATTCTAAAATGGCTACAGGTAAAGGTCAAAAAAGAGTTAGGAATTCACCAGTTTTTTACAATGAACTCAAGAAAGTGCATCAACTAATGTTTACCCCGACCGCTTGGCAGAAATTACAAGAACGAGCAAAACAGCAAGGTATTAGTGTGAGTGAAATGATTGAAATTTGGATAAGGAGTTTTGACGCTGAATAAATGAGGGCGTGTCGTATTTCATCCCCGATATAAATAACGTGTGTCTGTCAATTCATTTAATTTCTTGACAGACACACTTCGGGGCTTTCATACTCCCGCGTTATTTTAGGTAAAACTATAGATTAAAAATTGTTTTTTGAATGTTGACTTTTGAACGTTTTTAGACATTTAGATCCTGACATACCTTTTTGCTTAACTGATACCAAGTTGCGTTCTGCTGTAGTAGCGCTTTAGGGGAGATTGCTTCCCGCCACGCCTTCGGCTCGCGGCTTCGGCTCACCCACTTCATTTCACTCGCAATGACAGGTACTACCTTTGATTGCAATTTGGTATGAACAACAAGATTCCCGACTTCTTGAAGAAGTCGGGAAGCTAAGTCTTAGACGCTTGCAGTAAACCTTTAAACACTCAAATGCACCTGCGTTATACCCTGGCGCAGTTCGTACTGTCGCTTCAGCCAAAATTGCTGAATTATTTTACGAAGTAAAGGAGCAAGTTGAATCAACACCCAACGCATCAGCGCATTTTTTCGCAGTTGTTCGCCTTGTGCGGCTTCTTCCATTTGGAGTTGCTGAATGCGGATAATTTCTGGTTCACGTTCCGCTTGAATACGGGCTAGTGCTGCGTCAATCTCTTCGTATCCAGCGCCTGTATGAAACAGCGGTACAAGATGATTAGCGGCGACAATGACATCACGCAATGCGACATTAATTCCTTGGGCGCGGACGGGAGACATTGGGTGTGCAGCATCGCCCAGAAGCAACACTCCTGGCACGTGCCAGCATGGACAACGACCAACCACAACTGATAGTTTAATGGGAGTTTCGATGGTGTCTGCATGGCTACGGAAATGCTCTGCCATCCATGAGGGGGATAGCGATGCAAAAATTTCTGCCCAGTTCGCTTGCTTCCAGTCGGTTTTGTCGTCTGTGTCATCTGCAAATACTGCCCAAGCGAGATGTAATTTCCCTTCCTCTGCCCCATGAAAGATGCTAAATACATGACCATCATTAACGATGGAACAAAATACATTGTCTGCCGCGAACCTCGGACTGGCAGCAAGTTTGAACCAGAGAACATCCACATTATTTGGCTGAGGCAGCAATTGTAACCCTGCCCGTTGTCGTACAACCGAACTCCGACCGTCTGTTCCAATCACAACTTTGGCGGAGATTTCGCGTCCATCGCCCAGTTTCACACCTGCAACTCGATTATTAGTCCACAGTAAATCCTTTACAACAACACCTTGTATAAATTCAAATCCAGGGTAAGCTTGAGCTTCCTTAATCATTGCTTCAAGCAACGGCGGTTGCGACACCAGTGTACACGGTTGAGCCGCCCCCATTGGCTCTTCAACTCGAAACAACAGCTTTCCATCAAAAATGAACTCCCATGCATCGAACTGTCGATGAGAAATACGTTCCAGTATCGCGGATAATCCCATTTGCTCAAGTGCATCCAACCCACTCGGCATTAACGCTTCGCCGCGAAACACTCGATGAAAATCCTTCGCAGCCTCAATCAATGTCACTGCAATACCGCGTTTTACAAGAAGTAAGGCAAGTGCTGCACCAGTCGGTCCTGCACCCACAATTAAAATCTGTGTCATAACATTCCCCCTGTGTTTATTAAACAAGACTGCACTCGTCAATGTTTATGAAAAAAAACCACAGATAAACACCGATGATTTATCTGTGTGCATCTGTGTAGCCTACGGCACGGCTTACGCCTACATCTGTGGTTCCAAATATCTTTCAACCGGACTTTTGCTAGAGTTCTACTCAATTGTTCGTACATTGTTCATTTGACAGCGGTTTGTGTAAGGTGGGCATTGCTCACCAATATCTCTAACGTTTATTACATGGGCTTTTATGAGCAATGCCCACCCTACGATTTATGGTTTAATATTTTTTGACAAGCGCTATAAATCTTGCATAACTTAACCCTTCCCTCCTGTAAACGTCACACTTTGAATAAAATACCTATTAAAAAATGCGTAAATAGCCAAGGCTGGCAAAGTAAACACCATAGAAGCTGCCATAATATAGTTCCAGTAACTAATAAATTGACCTTTAAAAGTATTCAACCCTAAAGGAAGAGTAAACATTTCTGGATCAAACAAAATAACTATAGGTAACAAGAAATTATTCCAACTCCCCATAAATACAAAAACTGCCTGCGCTGCTAATGCCGGTTTTGCTAAAGGTAGAACAATATGCCGAAAAATGCCCCAAGTATTTAATCCATCTAATTGAGCCGCTTCTTCTAATTCCCTGGGAAAATTGACGAAAAACTGCCGCATCATGAAAATGAAGGTAGCATTAACCATGCTAGGGACAATCATTCCTTGATAAGAATTTAGCCAGCCTAAAGCTTTCAAAATCAAAAATGTAGGAATGAGCGTTATTTGTGCAGGTACTGCCAACACTGCCAAAATGAGAAAGAACCAGAAGCGCCTACCTCTAAACCGCAGCCTTGCCAAGGCATAACCTGCCATTGAGTTGAACAACAAGTTTAGTACAGTGACGCTGATGGCAATAAATACACTATTGAACAGCCAGCGAAGAAACAATGGTTCTTGGAAAAAAATTTGTTTGTAGTTGTCGAGAGTAAAGTTTTTGGGAAAAAAATTAGGTTCTCCGCTGACAATTTCAGAAAGTGGTTTCAATGATGCTGAAAGCGCCCATAAAAAGGGAATGAGGGTGATAACTGCATACAGTGTTAAGAGAATGTATAGCAGTATCTTCCAACTTGAGAATAGACATGTCATGATTTGAATAGTATATTTGCCCAGGGTTAGGTTTCTCCCCACTATCACCCAGCTTCAAAGGATAAAAACTTATGAGTTAGTGTGTTCCAAGACACAAACACACCTTAAATGTTTTTGCTAATAATTTCTTTCACCCAAGCCCGAAAAGCTCTTATGGTCTTGTTTCTACCTACAGTTTTGCACTGTTCCAGATATTCTGGGATGACTTGCTGGAGGGGAAAATTAGGGAAGGTTGGGCTAGAGGTAGACTCAATATATTTACCGTTTTGCAAAACATTAATTTGTAATTTGCTTTTTTCAAAACGCCACAATTCAGGTACTGCTAATGCTTGATAGATACTAAGGTGAGTGCGGGAAGTTACATCAATTTCTAGCGCTAAGTCTGGGGGTGGGTCTACTGTTAAGTCGAGTCTGTCTCTGCCTCGAACGACTGCTTCATTTTGGATATAAAAACAATTGTCAGGTTCGATACCTTTGTTCATTAATTCATTTTTAAAAGTTGTAGAACCTAAAGGCAAAAATTCAATATCTAGTTCTTCAAGGAGAATTTCTACAAAGTTAGTAATAAAGACTTTATTAATTTCATGTTCAGGTAATGGTGTCATAATTTCCAGCATTCCATTTTCATAGGCTACCCTGGCGGCACGATGTTCTCCTAATTCTTCTAGAATGGCTTCAAATTCTTGCCAACTCACATCTCTTAACAGTACTTTCTGTCCTGGTGGGACTTCTAATCGCTTCAGTTCCAATAACATTTTTGACTCCATTAAAAATAAACAGCTTTAAGCTAAGAAATTTGTATTAAATTTTTTCGCCTCCAAAAAATCGGCGTTGTACCACAGTGACAACAATAATAACTGCTGCAAGCAAAAAGGCGATCGCCGCCGCATAACCCATCTGCAAGTTACGAAATACAGCTTGGTATATCAGTAAAACTACGGTCAGGGTGGCGTTGTTTGGTCCGCCAGTACCGTTAGAAAAAATGTAGGATTGGTCAAATAGCTGAAATGTACCAATTACTCCCATTGTGACTACAAAGAAGGTGACGGGTTTAAGCATAGGAATCGTGATATGAATAAACTGCTGCCAACTATTTGCGCCATCCAATTCTGCTGCTTCGTAGAGTGAACGGGGAATGTCCTGCAACGCTGCTAGGTAAATCACCATGTAAAACGGTGCAGTTGACCAAATATTCATGATCATGATGCCTTTAAGTGCAACTGCTGGATCTCCCAACCAGTTGTAAGTAGGTAACCCTACAAAAGCGAGAAAATCATTCAGCAACCCATTGGTGTTGTAAATCCACATAAAAATCAGCGTCAAAACGGCTGAAGAGGTGACTGTCGGCAAAAAGTAAAGGATACGCCACCAATTTTTCGCACGAATGCTGGAATTTAGAGTTACTGCCAGAATTAAAGCCAGAACTGTTTGGATTGGCACCACAATGGCAACGTATTGTGCTGTATTTCGTAAAGCAATCCAAACCCGTTCATCTTCAACGAGTCGGGTGAAGTTGCGAAAGCCAATAAATTGGTACTCAATACTGCCAAGAAGCTGAACTTTGTGCAGGGAAAGAAAAACAGCCCAGAGAATGGGTAGCACTACAAACATACCCAACACGAAAATCGTTGGCATCATAAATAAATACCCAGCCAAGTCTTCTGTTATGTTTAACCTGGCATTTCTCCGTCGCCTTCTAGCTTCAATCACAAATGCACCTCCGAACTTCAGGCTGCACCAACATAGCTGTAGCGATCGCGCTCTGCATGATTATTTATCGTAACTCCTGAGAGGAATGCATTGATTTCCAAACTATAGAGTAAGTTTTCAAGCTAGTATTTTTCAATTTCTAGCGGTTCTGGTGTTGCGTAGATTACGGCTAGGGGCACAGCATTGCTGTGCCCCTACAATCCTGCTTGTCTAATCTTGAACAATTATTTATTTGGTTTCATTATTAATAATTTTAAAGACATACATAGTATTTTTTGACAAATAGATAATTATGCTTTATATCTATTTTTATTTTTTATCAAAAATAACTAAATAATTATTAACAAAGCATAGAAACTATTCTTATTTTTATTGAAAAGTAAAAGTGTTTTGAGAAAAAGCTCCCTAACTAATAGGCATAGAAATGTATTATTATTGATAATTTTAAACAAATCTAAACAAAAATAATAGCTAAAGAAATATCAAGCTAATCAAAAGATTTCTCATTGTAATTGAGTAGTGATATTTTATAGCCTTTTGCACAAATGCACAATTTATCGAATCAAGAATACGTTGATTCTTGATTTCTAATTATTTATGTCTTTTCTGAAGAAATCCGCTTTTAGCTTTGCAGCTCTTACTTTTTGTTTTGCTGTTGTTCTTGAAACAAAACCAGCTGCTGCTACGACGGTTAGTGTAATTGCCGACGGTCTTGATAACGTCAGAGGTCTTAGCTTTGGTCCTGACGGTAGTCTCTACGTCACAGAAGCAGGTATCGGGGGAGACCAGCTATGTAGTGCATCATTTACTTTCCCAGGCCAGCAAGCTTGTATTGGTCCGAGTGGTGCTGTGACAAGAATTAAGGACGGTAAGCAAGAGCGTGTTCTCACAAATTTGCCGTCTTACGCATTATCACCCACTAGCGGTCAGGGAATTGGCGCTAATGACATCCAATTTGATGCAGCTGGAAATCCTTACCTTCTCATTGGTCTTTCTGCTGGTGTAAATTACAACAATACACCCTTAAATTCTCCGAATTTTGGAGAGCTATATAAAGTTGACTTTAACACCGGTGCGTTGACAAGTATTGCCGATATTTCCGGCTATGAATTCGCCAAGGATCCGACTGTGCTTTTACCTAATGGTGCTGTAGGTAGCAATCCTTACTCTTTTACAATTGAGGGTGATACTGCTTATATTGCAAATGCAAATAGGAACGAGGTTTTAAGTGTAAACCTTGATGGTAGTAATTTAAAGACGCTTGTTGAGTTTCCTGATCAAACCATAACTACTCCCACCCAAGAAATTAAATATCAAGCAGTACCCACAGGTGTCGCAATTGGTCCGGATAAGGCTTTATATATCAGCCAATTAACAGGTGTTCCTATCCCAGAAGGTAAAGCAAATATCTTTCGTGTTGGATCTGATGGTAAAGCAACAGTTTATGCTGATGGCTTTACGCAACTGACTGACTTGGCTTTCGATACTGAAGGCAATTTGTATGCCTTACAATTTGCCAATGAGGCATTTTATAAGGGGAATTTCGATGGTTCATTGATCCAAATAGCTCCTGATGGGACTCGTAGAACTCTCCTTAGTGGTAATGGACTAGAGTCGGCTACTGCTCTGACTATAGGTCCTGATGGTGCAGTTTATGTTTCCAGTAAAGGCGATCGCGCTAGAGTTGGACAAGTTCTGAGGATTGATCCAAAAGCAAAAGTTCCTGAATCAAGTTCTGCATTGGGCGTAGTAGCGTTTGGTGCTTTAGGAGTAGGTTCGTTTTTAGCGCGCAAACGCAGACAGAAGTAGGTAAACTGCGGACAATACCCACGAAAGCGATCGCTACATAACTGCTTGTGTATCAATTTAGTTGCAGTTCAACCAGGCTTGACTTAAACAAAACTGAAAGAAATGTCAAGCCTATCAAAAGATTCTTCATTGCATTCGGCTTTCAGGATTCTATACGCTGTTACTAAAAATACACATCTAAACACAATTTTCATATTCAAACAATAAGCTTCTGTATGAGGTTGGTACGTATTACCATCCTTACGGTAGATGTTTTTTTCAGTCAGTTAAAAAGCGACCTATAATTCTGACGCCTGATTGCCGTATGCGTTTCTCTCTACTTTCTAAATCAGCTATAAGCTTTGCAGCTCTTACTTTTTGTTTTGCTGCTGTTTTTGGAACCAAACCAGCAACAGCTGCATCGTTTAGTGTCGTTGCTGACGGTCTTGATAATGTACGAGGTCTAAACTTTGGTCCTGATGGTAGTCTCTACATCACAGAGTCAGGTGTAGGAGGAGATGGGCGATGCATTCCCGGACCTAGTTTGGAGGGTCTTGATTCATGTGCTGGTACAAGTGGTGCGGTGACCAGAGTTAAAGATGGTAAACAAGAGCGTATACTGACAGGGTTACCGTCTGTTGCATTAAGACCTGTTGGTGCTACAGGCGAAGGTCCTCAGGACATCCAATTTGATGCAGCAGGAAATCCTTATCTTCTGATTGGATACGGTGGTAATCCCACCATCCGCGATTTTCCAGAAAATGCTCCAGGTTGGGGACAACTCTATAAAGTAGACTTCAACACGGGTTCGTTGACAAGTCTTGGGGATTTCGCAAGATATGAATTGGCTAATAATGCCGATGGGGAAGCTGTGCTTGACACAAGTGGTGAAATAGCCAGTAATCCTTATGCTCTTGCCATTAAGGGTAATACTGCTTATGTTGTTGATGCTGCTGCGAACAATGTATTAACTGTGGGACTAGATGGCAGTAATTTGCAGTCGTTCACTGTGCTTCCCAAGCAAAAAATAACAAATCCTGTCTTCCCAACTCCTGGACCAGGACAAGTGCTACCTCCTGAAGCACCGCCACCTGACCAAATACCTGAGGAAGTTGAAATTCAATCAGTACCTACAGGTGCCGCATTTGGTCCTGATGGTGCTTTGTATGTCAGCGAATATACGGGTTTTCCTTTCCCAGTAGGTGAAGCGCGGATCTTTCGAGTTGCATCTAATGGTGAAGTTACAGTCTACGCAGATGGCTTTACCCAACTCTCTGATTTAGAATTCGATGCCCAAGGCAATTTGTATACCGTACAATACTCCAATGCACCCCAGTGGTTGGGCGTTGCAGATGCTTCTCTAATCCAAATAGCCCCTGATGGCACTCGTACAACTCTCTTGAGTGGGAATGGTTTGGAGTCTGCTACTGCCTTGACAGTTGGTCCTGATGGTGCAGTTTATGTTTCCAGTAAAGGCGATCGCCCGGGAGTTGGGCAAGTTCTGCGGGTTGATCCAAAAGCAAAAGTCCCTGAACCAAGTGCTGTAATAGGCATACTGGCATTTGCTAGTTTAGGACTTGTTAGCTTTGTGCAGCGCAAGCGGAAACACGGGAAGGGGCTAAGTTAACAATTCAAAATTCAAAATTCGCTCATTCAAAAATAATAATGTAGAGACGTAGCATGCTACGTCTCTACAGCCGTGTATTGTACTCGTGTCGTGTTTCCTCCTTGTGTCTTTAGACCAAAGAGGAAACACTCAAGAGAGATTTTTAGATCAAAAATGCTTTCTAATCTATTCTCTTTTCCAAATATTGACCAATCATCAACTGTTCGCCAGCACGAGAGATAATTGACTGGCGTGTGCGGTATTTGCTGCCAATCAGCTTTAACTCTTCCTCAAACACTGAACCATTGTATTCAGTCCGCAAACACAGTGTTTTGGCGTTGGGGAAGTGATACTCGGCGGTGACAGGTTTGCTTGTGGCAAAACCGCGATCGCGATACAAAATATTTCCTAAAGCACCAAATAGCGTTGACCCTTTAGACTCTTTCCTTCCCGTTACAGTATTCTCACTTTCCCAGATCACTTCAGCGCCACAGATCAAACTGACTGTATCAGGTAGACTGTGCATCTGAGCTAGTTTTTGCAATTCATCGCATCCCTGTGTCAAAAACCGAATGGTGATCATACTCACCATTTCCTTGGTTTCTCCATCCGGTAGTGTATAGTAGCGCCGTTCCGAACGCCACTTACCGACTGATTCTTGAAAAAACTCCGCCAGTAGAGATTCGTCAGCAATTTGTGTCAGTTTGAGCGGTGATGTCACTGGTATCCTTCCTCACGCAAAGTGAATTTATCATCGGGTCTGAGACTGACTACACTATCTGTGTCCCTAATACCAGATATCGTTACTTTTCTTAAGATTATCTTTATTTTACGAGAAGTGCTGATAGTTTTGCTACAATAGTAAAAATAAGTATTTTTATTTTTTTAACAACCATCTTAAGTAAGAAACCAAGACTGAGAAATTTGGTTTCTCCAAATTATGAAATATTGCAGTTGTTGGAACTTATAGACAGAAAGACTCGTCTGTATATATAAACCTTGCTTCCGCAGACATGATTTCTTGTCTTGCTGACTACCCATTGGTAAGCTGGCTTCTGCGTGTCTACGTCTGTAAAGTTGCCCTTGCAAACGACATGAGATAGCTGACCCTGAGGCAGAGTCAAGGAAAATTAAAAAATAGTTATAATAACTTCAACAAAAATTGCACCACTTTACGTAAAAATCGCTTTGTCCGGCAAAACAGCAGGAGGTAAAAAGGGCATTTGTCCTCTTTATGTATTAATTGTATGAACTTTTACTTAGGATACTAAGTTTTAGAGAATCGAATTATTGTCTTAACCCAAAACTGCCCCCTAACAGGAGCATGAGTAGGTGGTTTTGGAAGGAAATCAGCAGCTTAAAGTAGCACACAGCAAAAGGCAGAAAAATAGCGATTGTTTTTTCAAACAGCTAACAATGACCTCCAAAAAAATGCAAGTTAATAGGATTTTGATTGCTTCTGTACTCGGCGTAGGACTACTGACAGGAGGTTGCGGTTCACTTCCGAAGGAATCAGCTGAAGCTCAATCACAGCGCCCTGGCGGTAACCAAAGGGGAGGCGGTGCAACACCCGTGGATGCAGCAGTTGCCCGTACTGGCGTGTTGCGACAAGACCCAGAATATACAGGTAGTACTGTGCCATTCCGCACAGTGTCGCTGCGATCGCAAGTAGAAGGGCGGCTTTTAGCATTAAATGTGGATGTGGGTGATAGTGTCAAGCAAGGGCAAATCATTGCACAGTTGGATGATGCTCTCTTAAGAACAGCGCAAAATCAAGCAGAAGCAGAATTAGCAGCTCTCAAGTCAGAAGTAGCAAGGACAAATGCTCAGATAAGCAATGCTCGCGCCCAAGTCGGTAGCGCACGAGCAGAACTAGAGCAAGCACAAGCAGACGCACAAAGGCAGGAGAAACTCTTGAAAGAGGGGGCGATCGCACAACAAGCAGCCGAACAAGCACGCACCGAAGTCCGAACAGCTACCCAAGCACTCCGCGCTGCACAAGAGCAAGTCCGTACAGAACAGCAAGCCCTAGCAGCCGCCCAAGGTAGAGTCGTTGCTCAACAAGCTGTGGTAGCCGAAGCTAAAGAGCGCCGTTCTTATGCAAGGCTCACATCCCCGATTACTGGGACAGTTTTAGAAAAAGTCACAGAACCGGGAAATCTTCTGCAAGCAGGTAATGAAGCCTTGAGACTTGGTGACTTCAGCCGTGTCAAAGTCGTGGTTCAAGTTTCGGAATTAGAACTGGGGAAACTTCGCTTAGGGCAACCTGTCAAAGTACGGTTAGACGCCTTCCCCAATCAAACATACACTGGGCAAGTAACGCGTATTTCCCCAGCAGCCGACATGACAGCTCGCTTAGTGCCAGTTGAAGTCGTCATTCCCAACGGTGACGGTAAGATTGGCAGCGGTTTATTAGCACGAGTCAATTTTGAAACCCAGACACAAGCGCGAGTCATTATACCTGAGATAGCGCTTCAGGGGGAAGGAACAAGGGGACAAGGGGACAAGGGGACAAGAGGACAAGGGGACAAATCATCTTCCTCATCTCCCTCATCTCCCCAATCCCCAATCTCCAATCGTCAAGGGACGGTGTTTGTTGTAACGGAAGTAGATGGCAAGGCGAAGGTTACAGCTAGATCCGTAACGCTTGGAGAAAGGGCTAATGGCAACGTAGAAGTTTTATCTGGTTTGCAACCAGGAGAAAGATTTGTGGCTCGCAGTGGCAAACCGTTGAAAGATGGTGACACTGTGGGGCTTTCAATTCTTTCTGAGAAACAATCGTAGGGCTTTACCTACTATACCGACATCAGAATACTTAGCACTCAGCACTTAGTTAGTATCATGCAGCAGGTAAACCAGGTAAACCAAAGTAGCGGATTTAGTATCAGCGCTGTGTCCATCCGCCAGCACATTGGTACACTCATGCTTACGCTGGCAGTCATCATTATGGGTGTTTTTTTTATCATAAGATTACCAGTAGATTTGCTGCCATCAATTACCTATCCTCGTATTGGGGCACGTATAGAAGCACCTGGAATTTCTCCTGAAGTTGGAGTTGATGAAATCACCAGACCACTGGAAGAAGCTTTTGCTGCCACAGAAGGTGTGATTCAGGTATATTCTCAAACTCGTGAGGGACAGGTAAGCATAGATTTATTCTTCCAACCAGGAGGAAACATCGACCAAGCCCTTAATGATGCCACAGCAGCATTTAACAGAGCAAGAGGCACTTTACCAGAAACTATTGAAGAACCGCGCTTATTCAAAGTAGACCCTTCGCAATTACCTGTCTACGAATTTGCCTTAACTTCACCTTCGTTGAAAGGCGTTGACTTACGTGTATTTGCGGAAGAAGAACTCGCCCGTGAACTGAGTGTGGTGGCTGGGGTTGCAGGGGTAGACGTATCAGGAGGCGTTCAAGAAGAAGTCAGGGTAAATGTTGACTTAGACCGCTTACAAGCATTGGGTGTTGGTTTAACGAATGTACTTGATGAACTGAGAAACCGCAACCAAGATATTTCCGGCGGTCGGATTTATGGTCAAAATTCTGAGCCATTAACCCGTACTGTCGGACGCTTCCAGAAAGCCGAAGAAATCAGAAACCTTTTATTTGAAGTCTCCTCGTCCTCCTCATCTTCCTCCTCGTCCTCCTCATCCTCCTCATCTTCCTCATCCTCCTCATCTCCCTCATCCTCATCCTCCTCATCTTCCCCTACTCCCAGCCGACGCGTTTACCTGCGAGATTTTGCCGAGGTCATTGATGGGTCAGAAGAACAGCGAGTGTTCGTTACACTTAACAGCGACGAAGCGGTAAAAGTCAGTATCCAAAAGCAACCGGATGCCAACACAATTAACGTTGTCGATGGAGTCAAAAAGCGACTGGAACAATTGAGGCAGTCTGGTTTAATTCAAGAGGGAACTGTCATCACACCCACTTTGGATGAGTCGCGATTTATCCGCAATTCTATATCCAACGTTACCAGTTCTGGTTTAATTGGGGCAGGGCTTGCAGCAGTAGCAGTATTACTCTTCCTTGGTTCCCTACGTCAAACTTTTATTATTGTCTTCGCCATCCCCCTCGCCACACTTGCTGCCATCATCTTCATGGGGTTATTTGGCTTATCTCTTAACGTTTTTAGCTTAGGCGGTTTGGCGCTTGGTGTGGGTATCGTCGTCGATAACTCCATCGTGATGTTGGAGAATATTGCCGAGGGTGCTGGCGTGACTCCAGGTAAGAGTGCAAAAACTCGCCTGAACAAGGAGCAACTCATTAACAAAGCCGAACAAAGTAGTCGAGAAGTAGAATCGGCATTAGTTGCTTCTACCAGTACAAACTTGGTAGCAGTATTGCCCTTTTTGCTCATCGGCGGCTTTATCTCACTGCTGTTTAATGAGTTAATTCTTACCATTAGCTTTTCTGTAGCAGCTTCCATCTTGATTGCGGTAACCGTTGTGCCAATGATGACTTCTCGAATGTTGGCATGGCGTTGGTCAAGTCGCCTGACTGAGTTTTGGCTGCTACGAGAGTTTAATCGCCGCTTTGAGGCTGCTACTAGAGGATATGGTGGTTTATTAGGTAAGGTATTGCGTTATCGGTTGTTAGTGATTGGGCTTGCCATTCTCCTTTTTGGTGGTGGCAGTTTGTGGATGGCTCCTCAAATTCCTCAAGAAATCCTACCTCGAATTAACACCGGACAAGCTAACTTATCTGCCCAATTTCCTCCCGGTACACCTTTAGAAACAAACCGTAAGGTCATGGCTGCGGTTGATGATATTCTCGTTAACCAGCCAGAAACTGAGTATGTTTTCTCTACATCTGGAGGTTCTCTGTTTGGTAATAATACCACTGAAAACCCGCTGCGGAGTTCTAGCACCATTACCTTAAAACCAGGTACGGATGTAGAAGCATATACAGAACGAGTGACTGGCGAGTTTAACAAGCTGAACTTAGCCGGTATTCGCCTGCGTTTAAGTCCTGGTCAAGTACGGGGTTTGATTCTCTCTAACTCTCCTGTGCGCGGTGCTGAAGTTGATGTAATTTTGCAAGGAAATGACGCTGAAACGCTACAGCAAGCAGGGCGTCAAGTGTTAGCAGCAATGGAAGAACGAGTCACCGCAGCCAGATTTCGTCCTGATGCAGACCCCCGTCAACCAGAAATTCAAATTCGTCCTGACTGGGAGAGAGTTGCTGCTGTAGGGCTGACGACTCAAGAGATTGGCGACACAATTGCGACTGCTATTGAGGGAAGTATACCTACTCAGTTGCAACGGGGCAACCGTTTGGTAGATGTACGGGTGCAATTAAATAAAGAAGCCGTAAAATCAGCTTCCGAACTGGCAAGGATACCTTTATTTGTTACAAATAATCGTCAAGTACGCCTCAGCGATGTTGCTGATATTGTCGAAGGTCAAGCACCTGGAGAAATTCAGCGTATTAACCAACGCCAGGTTTTCATTATTGCAGGCAATTTAACCGAGGGAGCGAGTCTCAGTCAAGCATTAGAACAGGTAAATGGCGTATTGAACAGTTTAGATTTACCTGAAGGCATTAGCGTGTTGCCCAGTTCAGCAACAGAATCTAATCAGCAGTTGCAAGATTCTCTTAAATTGTTAGGGGGATTAGCTGCCTTTCTCGTGTTTGTGGTTATGGCAGTACAGTACAACTCACTGGTCGATCCGTTGGTGATTATGTTCACGATACCGCTAGCATTAGCTGGAGGTATTTTCGGACTTTACATCACCAAAACCGCGATCGGGGCAACAGTGATAGTCGGTGCCGTGTTGCTGGTAGGTATTGTGGTCAACAACGCCATCATCATGGTAGAACTGGCAAATCAAATTCGGGAACAAGAAGGAGTTGACCGTCAGACTGCTATTTTGAAAGCAGCACCGCAACGCCTGCGTCCTGTGTTGATGACAACCATTACCACTGTTTTAGGTATGTTCCCCTTGGCGCTGGGAATTGGTGAAGGTTCAGAGTTCCTGCAACCTTTAGGTGTTGTAGTGTTTTCAGGTTTATCGTTAGCAACAGTGCTGACGTTGTTCATCATCCCCTGTTTTTACACTCTCCTGCACGGTTTGCTCGATTTCAAATGGGCAAAGCTGATGTTAAATAAGGTGGATAAGTTGAGAAAATGGTGAAGGGAGCGATCGGCTTTAGGAATTGTCGTGTTCTTTGGGATGGCGATCGCCACACTTTTGACGCTGTTTATCATCCCTTGTTTTTACATTCTGCTGCACGATGTCCTAGGTGGAAAATGGGCAAAGCCCGTGTTCAATAGGCTGGATCGTCAAGTCGCCATCCTCAAAGCAGCTCCTCAGCGCTTGCGTCCGATTATGATGACTACAGTCACGACCATCTTGGGGTTGTTCCCCTTGGCTTTGGGCATTGGTGAAGGGTCAGAGTTTTTGCAGCCTTTGGGGATTGTCGTGTTCTTTGGGATGGCGATCGCTACACTTTTGACGCTGTTTATCATCCCCTGTTTTTACATTGTGCTGCACGATTTGCTGGATTTGAAATGGGCAAAGCCAATGTTCAATAGGCTGGATAAGTTGAGAAAATGGTGAATAAGTGGTCGCACCCCTTCAGCGCCAGCAGTATCCTGGGTTAGGTTTGCCTTATCCGAACCGTATTGAAACCTGTGTTACTTCAGGAATCTTCAAATCGGTAACGACTACCGATAATATAATCCTCATTAATTTCAAACGAAATCCATTGGCGTTGTAAAACTTCTGCAACAAAACCCGTTGTGTTGGAACCTGCAAATGGATCTAAAACAATATCACCTTCATCAGTCAAAAATTTGATGAAGAATTCTGCAAAACCTTGAGGAAAACGTGCAGGATGTGGTTTCATTCCTGCAGCTTTACAGCGACGCAAGTAACTGCTGTTGGATTCTGTATTCGCGATTTCTAGTAAATTTGGTGGAATAGCGCCTTTATTATCCTTCTGAAATTTGTCAGAAATATCGTGACCACTGGGACGGATTTTTGCCTTATAGCCATTTTTAAGTAATTGCTTCATACTTTGGCTATATGGCTTTAAAACTTTTCTATTGTCGGCTTTGGGGTGAGGCGTTTTGGACAACCACCACACCACATTTACTGAATCTTTAACACGAATCCGCCTAATTGTGACCCATTCAGCAGGTGTTGGGAGTCGCGCTGGATTATAGTCAGGGTTCTCTCGTTAAGTGCCAACCCCATGGCAAGATCGGCAGGGGCTTGTCGGTTGACTCACCTGACCAGACTACTCGTTTAGGGTAAGAGTTAAAGACCTACTTCAGGATGCTTGCTAGTCCTGAACCCTAGAACCGAGCGATTAAACAGGCTTACGGAGAATAAACCAGTGTCGTTCGGATAGTACCGACCCTAAACATTGTCGTTCGCGCAGCGTCTCCCCTTGGGAGAAGCAAACTTTACCCGCAAGGAGTATGCAGCAATGCAAAATTATGTTTTCGTTATCGACCAAAACAAACAACCTCTCAATCCAATCCCCCCAGCACGAGCAAGAGAGTTACTGACAAAGCAGAAAGCTGCCGTGTATCGAGTTTACCCCTTTGCAATCATTTTGAAACACGCGGTTGATAATCCCAATCCCAAGCCATTAACTATCAAGCTCGACCCCGGCAGTCGATTCACAGGTATTGCAATTGTTGACCACGATAAGGTTATTTGGGCGGCGGAATTGGAACATAGGGGATGGCAAATTAAGAATTCTTTGGAATTAAGACGCTCACTACGTCGTAGCCGTCGTAATCGCAAAACTCGTTATCGTCAACCACGTTTTGACAACCGCAAGCGCAAAGAAGGTAGGCTCCACGCTCCATCATTAATGCACCGCGTTTTAACGATTGAGACTTGGGTAAAACGGTTTTGTCGTTATGCTTCAATCGCTCAAATTGCTATGGAAGTAGCTAGCTTTGACACCCAAAAGATGCAAAATCCAGAGGTTGACGGTGTCGAGTATCAGCAAGGCGAACTTGCTGGATATGAAGTGCGAGAATATCTTCTACAGAAGTGGGGGCGTAAATGCGCCTATTGCGATAAAGAAGGTGTACCACTTCAGATTGAACATATTCACCCGAGGTCAAAAGGTGGTAGCAACCGAGTCAGTAATTTAACCCTGTCTTGTGAGCGGTGCAATACCAGAAAGGGGGCAAAATCTATTGATGACTTTCTGAAAAAAGATCCATCAAGATTAGAGAAAATTAAGAAGGAAGGAAAGCAACCTCTCAAGGATGCTGCGGCAGTCAATGCAACTCGCTTTTGTGTGTTTGGTACACTGAAAAGTATTTTGCCTACAACTACTGGAAATGGTGCACAAACTAAGTACAATCGCACTCGCCTTGGATTAAATAAATCTCATTGGATTGACGCAGCTTGTGTTGGAGATATTGAAACAATTCAATTGCTAACCCAGCAACCATTACGCATCAAGTGTACAGGCTGGGGAACCCGTCAAATGTCTGGTACTGATCGCTATGGATTCCCGACTCGCCATCGAGAACGCAAACAAATTCATTTTGGCTTTAAAACTGGCGACATCATCAAAGCTGTTGTCACCTCTGGTAAGAAAATGGGCAACTACGTTGGTCGTGTGTTGTGTCGCAAATCTGGCAGCTTCGACATTACTACTTCTTCAGGTCGTGTTGCTGGTATTAGTTATAGATTTTGTATACCTATTCACAAAAAGGATGGTTACGCATATGGATTTTAGAGTGCGAGTAAGGGGAATAAATTCCCCCGCCCCTTCCTCCCCATGTTTAGAAAACAGGGGCTTCCGGGGCGAGGAGGTTCGGTGATAAAATTCTTGAGCGAGAAAAAAGCCGACTTCCTTACACAATCTCACTAAAAGCTCATATTGGTAGATACTCCGAACTGGATGACCAGGAAGATAAGCTCCACCTAAATCTAAAATAAATGAGCCATTTTCTGCTAAAACTCTTTTAAATTCGTAAGCAAAAGGTAGAAACCATTCTATATATTTTTCTTCACTTTGGTTGCCGTATTCTTTTTGGCGTGTGAGTGCAAATGGAGGTGAAGTGATGATTAAGTTAATGCTGTTGTCTTCGATAAATTGAAGTAATTTTAGGCTATCACCTAAATATACAGAGCCGTTTTTTTGAGAATAGTAAGGCGTAAGATTTAGTATTTTTTGTGTTTGTTGTTCTATCAAAACTTATAACTAGGTGACAATTTAATTATAAAAATAACAGCGTCATTTAACAGTTATCAGTGAACAGTGAACAGTTATCAGTTAATCCCCATCAATACTTGATGGGGATTTAATAACGAAAATATTTTGTTTTTAACCATCAATACCTGATGGGGCTTGTACCAAACAAACCTGTTGTCTGATAACTGATAACTGAGTCGGTCAGAAGCATCTAAAATAAATTCCTCCGGACTAAGACTAATGATATTTTGAGACGAAATAAAACATAAAGTGACATCATTCCCAGTAGAGTCTACCCATAAAACCAAAGCCGGACGCAGCTTTGTTCCACTTAAGTCTGTAAACGGAAACGGAACTAAGACAAGATCTCCTTTTTGAAGGGACATTAAATAGGTTCTCCATCTTCAAGAGTATATAAGTCTGGTTCATAATATAGAAAATCAAATGCTTTACCATACTGTGCAAGTTGCATTAAGTCGCGGGTTGATGGATATGAGCTATCAAAAAATAGCTTTTCTTCTAAGAGAGAGCGCTCTTCTTCCGAAAGAGATAAGATGACTTTTACCAGTGATTCAACAAGTTTAGTATTCATATGTGACACACTCTGGGAATTATGCTTATGCGTTCTTGCCAGTTTGTCATTGTTCTGATCACTTACAACATAGCCTTATTGTAGGCGATCGCTTTCTTAATGAACTGTACAAAGCGTAAGCTACCTTCCACACCATTTAATTTTTCGCTTGCTTATATGCTCTTAGCCAATTTAAAGACCGTTTAGCGCCCAGCTTCTTCTGGATATCTTCTTGAGAAGAATAAGGACGATTATCTGAAATCAGTTTTGCATATCCAGACTTAACTCCTGGGATTGAAGTCAGATCAGACTTCTTATTGTTAATGAATTCTAAGAACTCTGTAATATCTTGAGCCTCGATGATCCTTTCATTAAGCTTTGACTGCAAAAGAGCTTGTTCTATGACTTTGTCTGCATCTGCTTGCTTGGCTGCGATGAGGAATACCCAAATTCGTTCAAGCCCAGCAGCAACAGCCGCCTCGTATATTGCTAGACCTGTCAATAAGTGATACTTATCTTCCTCATCTGTTATACAAACTATTGGCAGAGACAAGTTAAACCCGCTCTCTTTCAAATTTTCAGATACCTTGTTAATCACAGATTTTGAAGTTCCAGAAGTTTTTTGAGCGACTTCTATTTGATTTAAAACCAAAAGACTAGGTTGGCTCTCAATTCCTTTGTATAGCTTTACCATTTTTACATTCCTATAGAAGTTTCAATTTGTTGTATTTTTGACACTATCTCTTGGGTTAAAACTGAAAATTGATTGGCTACCTCACCTGCTCCATTATTCTGTTCTGCATATAAAGAAAGTGGTTGACGTGCCTTAGATGCTTGCCCTACGGCAGTTGCTCTCTTGATTTCTTGCAATATTGTTATACCCGGAAATGTTTGGCTTACTAACTGCTTAATAGTAGTATGAAGTTTAACGTTTTTTTCAGTCATCATTGGAACAATTCCAATAATCACTCCCCGCTTTGAGTTCTCTTCTTGAACTTCTCTAGCCCGTTTGATGGGGGTTCTAATCCCATAGACTGAAAGGTATTCCATTTGGGATGGGATTACCAAATATTGAGCCGCATACAGCCCATTGATTGCGATGGTAGTAGCACTTGGAGGGGTGTCAATAACTACATAATCATAATCATTAGCCATACTAGATTGTCGCAGTGCCTTGTCAAGTCGCTTTTCACGAATTCCACCTAAATTGGCTAGGGCAGCATCTACAGTTTTGTAGCTACTTGGTAAAACATCAACTTTTCCTGGACAGCCAGTCAAAGTTAGAATCTGGTTCAGTGTGGAAGATTGTATGTATTCTCTATAATTAAAATTTGCTAGATCGTAGTCTTTCAAAAACTCTACAACTTCTTTCCTATCCTTAAAAGATTCTAAGATTTGCTCAAACTCTTCCAAACTAGAAGCTTGGTCAAATTTATCAGCAAAGTTGACTCCTAAGGATAAACTGGCATTGGCTTGATCATCTAAGTCAATAACTAAAACTCTATGACCCTGCTTTGCTAGTTCATAGGCAAGATTGACAACTAGAGTCGTTTTACCAACTCCTCCCTTCGATGTGTGAATTGCAATTGTACGCATTTTAATCGAATCCAAAAAGTTTCTCAAAAAATCTGCTACAGGTTGAACTTGCTCTGGATTTTGTATATCGTACTTACACTTTAGGCTTACCTGCCATTTGGTGTATTCGTATATCTCAATTGAAAACGGATCAATGAGTATTCCAAATCTTGTGTTTGAGTATTTTAGATATTTCTCTAACTGAGCACGAGCATCATAATCAATTCGAGTATCCGCAGCCTTAACCTCAACTAACAAGTTGACATACCTACCAAAATCCTCTACGAGAAAATCAACTTCTTTTTCAGTCTGCGTTATCAGACCTTTTGCAGTAAGTCTTGGAACTGTTATTTTAAACTCTGGATGCCAGTGAGAATAGCCGCTTCGAGGTGGTAAACCTGCTATCCGCAGCATTTCTTGAACCAGATGTAGAGATACATAAGCCTCATTGTTCCATTCTGGAGATAATTCAGACATACTTAAGTCCTGAGCCGTTTTCCTTTGTAGCAGCAATCTGGTTTAAATAGCAAGGTATTTATTCATACAATTCTGCTGTTTAGCCTCTTCATTTTTTAGCCCGCCTTAGCGGGCTAGTTTGTATAGCCCCAGACTTCTAGTCTGAGGGGCAATCATTGTTAATTAACAAAACAAAAAATCCCCCACCTTGCGGCAGGGGATTTTATTTACTTACCTACTAAACTTCTAGCAGCGGGGTTAGCCGAACTTACCAGCAGTAGAGGCAATCAAGAACGCTGCGTAGGTGAGGACGTAGCCAACTGTAAAGTGAACTAGACCCGTCAACCAACCTTGAACAATGGACAGAGCAACGGGCTTGTCTTTCCAACGAACCAAGTTCGCCAAAGGAGTGCGCTCGTGTGCCCAAACCAGTGTTTCAATCAACTCTTGCCAGTAACCTCTCCAAGAGATGAGGAACATGAAACCGGTTGCCCAAACAAGGTGTCCGAAGAGGAACATCCAAGCCCAAACAGACAGGTTATTCGTGCCGTAGGGGTTGTAGCCGTTGATCAACTGAGCAGAGTTAGCCCACAGGTAATCACGGAACCAGCCCATGAGGTATGTAGAGGACTCGTTGAACTGAGCTACGTTGCCTTGCCAAATACCCAGGTGCTTCCAGTGCCAGTAGAAGGTGACCCAACCAACGGTGTTGAGTGCCCAGAATATGGCGAGGAAGAACGACTGTTCCCAAGCTGAAGTTTGGCAAGTACCGCCACGACCTGGACCGTCGCAAGGGAAGGTGAAACCGAAATCCTTCTTGTCAGGCATCAGCTTAGTACCACGGGCATCCAACGCACCCTTAACACAAATGAGGACAGTTGTGTGTATAGCGAGAGCGAAGGCGTGGTGTACTAAGAAGTCACCAGGACCAATGGTCAAGAACAAGGAGTTGGTGCCATTGTTGATAGCATCCAGCCAACCAGGTAACCAAGGACCGCCAGCCAAGGAAGCAGCGCTGTCAGGATTGGACAGTAGGGTGTTTAAACCGTACAGTACTTTCCCATGAGACGACTGAATGAACTGTGCAAACACAGGCTCAATCAGGATTTGCTTTTCGGGTGTACCAAAGGCAACAACTACGTCGTTGTGTACGTACAGACCTAAGGTGTGGAAGCCCAAGAACAGGGATACCCAGCTCAAGTGCGAGATGATCGCTTCTTTGTGCTTCAGTACGCGGTCGAGTACGTTGCCCTTGTTTTGATCTGGGTCGTAGTCACGTACCCAGAAAATTGCAGCGTGGGCAAAAGCACCAACCATGAAGAACACAGCGAGGTACTGGTGGTGAGTGTACAGAGCTGCCTGGGTTGTATAGTCCTTAGCGATGAACGCGTAAGGAGGCATCGCGTACATATGCTGCGCTACCAAGGAAAGAGCAGTACCTAGTGCTGCCAGGTGTATGGACAACTGGAAGTGTAGGGAGTTGTTATATGTGTCGTACAGTCCTTGGTGAGGCAGGTTGAACTGACCTTCGGTGTTGATGCCGAAGAAGTTCTTGGCGTTCAGCATTTCTTTGATGCTGTGACCGATACCGAAGTTGGTACGGTACTGGTGACCAGCAATGATGAAGATAACCGCGATCGCCAGGTGGTGGTGAGCCATATCGGTCAACCACAGGGACTCAGTCTGAGGATGGAAGCCACCCAAGAAGGTCAGAATTGCAGTCCCTGCACCTTGGGATGTACCAAACACATGATTCGCAGTGTCGGCGTTAGCAGCGTAAACACCCCAGTTACCTGTAAAGAATGGTCCCAATCCTTCTGGGTGGGGTAGGGTGGTCAGGAAATTATCCCAACCTACGTGCTGTCCGCGAGATTCGGGGATAGCAACGTGAATCAAGTGACCAGCCCAAGCCAAAGAACTTACACCGAACAAACCAGCCAAGTGGTGGTTCAAACGAGGTTCAGCACTCTTAAACCAAGCCAAGCTAGGACGGTACTTGGGTTGCAAGTGTAACCAACCAGCGAACAGGAACACTGCTGCCAAGATGAGGAGGAACACTGAACCTTGGTACAGGTCATTGTTCGTCCGCATACCGATGGTGTACCACCAGTGGTAAACACCAGAGTAAGCAATGTTAACTGGATAGTTAGCGCCGCCTTGAGTAAAAGCTTCTACTGCGGCTTTACCAAAGTGAGGGTCCCAAATCGCGTGGGCAATTGGGCGAATATGAAGAGGATCTTTAATCCACTGTTCAAAGTTGCCTTGCCAAGCTACGTGGAACAGGAGGCTGGATGCCCACAGGAAGATGATTGCCACATGACCGAAGTGAGTCGCGAAAATCCTTTGGTAAAGATTTTCTTCTGTCATGCCATCGTGGCTTTCAAAATCATTTCCCGTAGCCATCGCATACCAGATCCGACGCGTAGTCGGGTCCTGTGCGAGATCCTGGCTAAATTTTGGAAATTTTGTTGCCATACGTTCGATAAATCCTCTGACCTTCAGCCATCAGGTTCTTATAGTTCTGAGTTCTGAGTTCTGAGTTCTGAGCTTTCATTCAGCACTCAAAACTCAAAACTCATGAATCGTAAAGCTGATTTTTAGCCCAGTGAAATGATTCGTGCGTGGAAGAACGCCCAGGTGGTGACAATTCCTCCCAAGAGGTAGTGAGCCACTCCAACAGCCCGACCTTGAATGATGCTAAGAGCACGGGGCTGAATTGAAGGTGCTACCTTCAGTTTATTATGTGCCCAAACAATCGACTCAATCAATTCTTGCCAGTAGCCGCGACCGCTGAACAGGAACATCAAGCTGAATGCCCAGACAAAGTGACCGCCTAAGAACAGTAGACCATAAGCTGACAGTGCACTGCCATAGGAGTTAATGACTTGTACAGCTTGTGCCCACAGGAAGTCACGTAACCAGCCGTTGATCGTGATGGCACTTTGAGCAAAGTTCGCACCTGTGATGTGAGTTACAACACCATCTGCGTCTATAGTTCCCCAGACATCAGATTGCATCTTCCAGCTAAAGTGGAAAATTGCAATTGAAATGGTGTTGTACATCCAGAATAAACCGAGGAACACGTGGTCCCAACCAGATACTTGACAGGTACCGCCACGACCAGGACCATCGCAAGGGAACCGGAAGCCCAAGTTCATCTTGTCTGGAACCAGACGAGAAGAGCGAGCAAACAGGAATCCCTTGAGTAGAATCAGGACGGTGACATGAATTTGGAATGCGTGAATATGGTGGATCAAGAAGTCCGCCGTACCGAGCGCAATCGGCATCATTGCCACTTTACCGCCTACTGCGAGGATACCACCGCCGAAGGCATAGCTGACTGGTTCTAGTGCATTGGGCGCTGTTGCACCAGGAGCGACCGTGTGTAGGTTTTGCACCCACTGGGCAAACACTGGCTGCAGCTGAATTGCTGTGTCAGAGAACGTATCTTGGGGACGACCCAAAGCACGCATCGTGTCGTTGTGTACGTACAGTCCAAAGCTATGGAAGCCAAGGAACATACATACCCAGTTCAGGTGAGAGATGATTGCATCTCTGTGACGCAGCACCCGCTCCAGAACGTTGTTCTGGTTCACAACTGGATCGTAATCCCGCACCATGAAGATGGAAGCGTGAGCACCTGCACCAACGATCAGGAATGCCCCGATCCACATATGGTGGGTGAAAATACACAGCTGGGTAGCATAGTCAGTTGACAAGTACGGATACGGAGGCATCGCGTACATATGGTGCGCCACGATGATGGTCAATGAACCCAGCATTGCCAGGTTGACTGCCAACTGAGCGTGCCAAGAGGTGGTCAGGTTTTCGTAGATACCTTTGTGACCGTCACCAGTGAAGGGACCTTTGTGGTTTTCCAGAATCTCTTTGATGCTGTGACCGATACCCCAGTTGGTACGGTACTGATGACCCGCAACGATGAACAGTACTGCGATCGCCAAGTGGTGGTGAGCAATATCCGTCATCCACAAGCCGCCTGTCACTGGGTTCAGACCGCCCTTAAAGGTCAGGAAGTCCGCATACTGACCCCAGTTCAACGTCCAGAATGGCGTTAAACCATTGGCAAAGCTCGGGAAAAGCTCGGTGATCAAGTCACGATTCAAAATGAATTCGTGAGGTAATGGCACATCTTTGACAGCCACTCCCGCATCCAGCAGTTTGTTAATCGGCGCGGATACGTGAATTAAGTGACCTGTCCATCCCAAGGAACCCAAGCCCAATAGTCCAGCCAAGTGGTGATTGAGCATCGATTCCACGTTCTGGAACCATTCCAGCTTAGGAGCACGCTTATGGTAGTGGAACCAGCCTGCAAACAAGAACAAGCCTGCTAACACCAACCCGCCAATCGCGGTGCAGTAGAGCTGGAACGAGTTCGTGATACCCCAACCACGCCATATGTAGAAAAAGCCGGAGGTAATTTGAATACCGTGGAATCCACCACCTACATCGGCGTTTAAAATTTGTTGACCAACAATTGGCCAAACAACCTGAGCGCTGGGCTTAATGTTGAGGGGGTCGCTCAGCCAAGCTTCATAGTTGGAAAAACGAGCGCCGTGGAATATCATCCCGCTCAGCCAAATCGTCACTACGGCTAAATGGCCGAAGTGTGCCGAAAATATCTTGCGGGATATGTCTTCTAAATCGCTTGTATGTGTATCAAAATCATGGGCGAGTGCGTGAAGGTTCCAAATCCAAGTTGTGGTTTTCGGACCTTTGGCTAAGCTTCTGTCGAAATGTCCGGGTTTTGACCACAGTTCAAATGACGTTGGAACCGGATCATTATCGACTATGACTCTTGCCTTTTTTTCCTCTCGCTCCGGAGGACTAATTGTCATTCGACCTCCCCTCTTAACAGGATTGAGAAATCATGAGTACCACATAGTGCCTTCATGGCTTTAGTCAAGCTTTATCGCTTCCTCCAGAAATATACTTTGCTGGAGGCGCGACGAAGACCGTCTGTGGATATTGCTTTCTGTTGAATTATAAAGGCTTATCTCGTACATAGTTAGACAGATGTTAACAATAATTCAAAATCCTTGAATCAACTGCCTAATCTACTTTTGAGTTTTAAAACGCTGGCGAAAAAGTCAATACTTTATTCATTTATTTTACAAACTGCAACAATTCGCAAAATTGATATTGATACCACAAAAAGCTATTTTTTCGGTTTTCACTGCTTTTGCTTAATATCACTTAATATATGTATCAAACAAATTTTTTAGTCATAGCAGATAAAAGCTTTGATGAAATTCGTTCGCAAATTTTTGTAACAAATATGAGTTTTAAAAAGCCATGGCTGACATAAGTCATGGCAAAATCACATTTTTCGGAAATATTCAGGTCATTTGTCCGGACATAACATTGCTGTGCTTGTACCGGGTGGTGTATCTAACCGAGAAGCGCTATAGTGACCAGTGGACAGTTTGAGCCAAAATTATTACAAGTTTTAGGAGTATGACTGGGTGGAAAGCATGAACTTGTGGCGGAAGACCGCAATGGCTATCCTCAGGTTGCTAATGGTATCGGTGCTGGTGTTAACTTTGAGCAGCTGTGGAGAGAAAGCCGTTAGCCAAGAACCGTATGACGACAGCTTGCCTTCAAAAGCTCAACTTTCAAAGCAAATCTCAGAAGTTTCCCCACCAGCAACAATCCAAGAACTGCGCCAAGCCTTGGAAGTTTATCAGCCTCAAGTAACACTAGTGACTCCTAAACAGGATGAAATCCTGCAAGAAAACACAGTCACAGTTCGCTTTCAGGTCAAAGACCTACCTATATTTAAAGATCCAGAACTCGATCTTGGTCCTCATTTACACGTTATTGTTGATAACGAACCTTATATAGCCGTATACGACCTGAATCAACCCCTGGTTTTGCCAGACTTGTCCCCAGGTACGCATACACTACGTGTCTTTGCCTCGCGTCCTTGGCATGAAAGCTTTAAGAATGAAGGGGCTTACGCCCAGTCAACATTTCACATCTTCACTAAAACCGACGACAACAACCCTGATGCAACCAAGCCACTGTTAACATACAGTCGTCCTAAAGGCGGCTATGGTGCAGAACCAATTTTACTGGACTTTTACCTAACTAACGCCCCATTGCATCTCGTCGCTCAAGACAACCCCAATGACGACATAGCAGATTGGCGCATTCGCTGCACAATTAATGGTGAAAGCTTTGTTTTAGATCGTTGGCAAGCCGTTTACCTTAAAGGCTTTAAGCCAGGTAACAATTGGGTAAAACTTGAGTTTCTCGACGAACAGGGAAACCCGGTGAAAAATGTCTTCAACAGCACAGTGAGACTTATTACTTATGAACCCAAGGGGAAAGACACTCTATCTAAAATAGTTAGAGGAGATTTGTCAGCAGAACAAGTTCGCAGCATAGTAGACCCGAATTACAGTGCCAAAATACCAACTGCTGAACCCACACCTACCCCAACTGTAACGCCTACTGTTGAAGAAACACCTGAAACACAACCTAAGGAAGAAAAGCAACCCGTTCCTGAAACTGAACCTACACCTACCTCAACCTCAACGCCCACCGTTGAACAAACAACACCTGAAATACAACCTCAAGTAGAAAAACAACTCCTTCGTGAAACTGAATCTCAATCAGCCCCTCAAATACAGCCAAAGGTGACACCCCAAGCTGAAGCAACGCCTGTACCAGAAAAAGTTGCTCCTCTAGAAGAAAAACGCGGATTGCGTGGCTATTTCAATCGCCGCGCCCTTAAGATACCAACGCCACAAACTGAACCAACTCCCGGCTTACCTCCCACCTTGCCAGAGATTATTGAGACTCGGCAACCAGAAACTATAACCGAACCACAGCCAGAAGTGACACCCCAAGCTGAAGCAACGCCTGTACCAGAAAAAGTTGCTCCTCTAGAAGAAAAACGGGGATTGCGTGGCTATTTCAATCGTCGCGCTCTTAAGATACCAACGCCACAAACAACTGAACCAACTCCTGGCTTACCTCCCACTTTGCCAGAGGTTATTGAGTCCCCTGCACCAGAATCAGTTGCACCTCAAGGAGAAACCACGGCAGAACCAAAACCAGAGGTAACGCCAGAAGCTGAAACAACCTTACCTCAAAAAATCGCCCCCGATCCAGAAAAACCAGAATTGAAACGGTATTTCAGCCCCCGTCAATACCCAGGTGCTGCACCATCTCATACGTTGCCGCAAACTGCACCAGATGTGATTGAACCTCCATCAGTTCTTGAAAAATTAGAAAAGGCAACCACACCTGACCAGCAAAGCGAGGAAATCCAGGAGGCACAGTAATCAGCAGTACGAGAACTAAAACCAGATTTAAATTATGGAAATTTGACAAGGTTTGAACAGTGCGATCGCTCTTTAGGGCGATCGCACTATTTCTCGACCATCTCTTTGGGTTGGTTGTAGTAAACTATCACAACTCTACTGAAACCGTTTCCAGCACACTTAAAGGTGCTGTTATGACTCTTGAGTCGGTTTTAATGCGAGTCGCCTATCGAGAATATAACTGGTAGCAGTTAATCCAATTCCAATGCTGAGAATAGCGAGTAATACCAAGAAGAAGGGGTCATGATTGAGGAGATAGAAACTGATTAAACACACAAAGAAAAAGCTCCGCACAATTAGTGTTGTCGAATAAAGCGAACTGAGACGAAGCCGAATCATTTGCACAACAATGATTCCTAATCCAATCACGAACATACCCGTAGTACGCGGAAATATGTCTCCATAATCACTATTGGAGAACAGAAGTTTCAGAGCAAAGCGTGGTGCTAATAATAGCATAACCCCGCTTGGAATGAGATAGCCAGCCAAGTAAAACAAGCTTAGTCGTGTTCTTTCCATTGAAGTTCTTTAAATAAATGAGTTCATGTTCTTGCTCAACTAAATTGAGAAAGACAACGAATTAACTGGGAAAACACTTGGCAAATGCCTGAAGAAATTTGAGTGAACCATTGACGCGAATCTTGCGTCGCAACAACGCCCAAATTAAGTTCTGCTCTTTTGCCAAAAACCGAAGCCAAGTGTCGCTGTCGGCAGCCAGCGCGAGATTTGCCGTTCCTGTGTTACCCTCTTCCACTGCAATTGTTCGATTGCGAATGGTTACTGTTGCTGTGCGCTCCTCAGATCCAGTAAACGTAAAGTGGTATATCGCATCTAATCCCTTGGATTGCTCACGTTGAAACAGCAGGGGCAAGCCAAATAAAAAGCCTTGAATCGATTGAGGACGAATTCCATTGCCCACCCGTTTCACCGTTTTGTGGGGAAAGCGATGGGTAACGTAAGCCTCTGCATCCGAACCTGGGACTACGTAAATTGTTTCTTGCTTCTCCTGCAAAGGTTTGACAACCTCTTGAATAAATTCTTTGCGATTAGTTAAAAACGGCGCAATCACATCTTCGCCAGCCGGACAAGCAGCAACACAGTAAGCCGCTTTGTAATTCGATTTGAAAGATAGACTCTGCCACATTGACGCTGATTCAGAATCATCCACTGAGGAGCGATAGTCACGGGCATTTTTACTATCAGCGATCGCTTCTGCCCAATCAGTAAACCCGCCCATAAACTCGCGATAATTGTGGGTGTAGCACGCCGAGAAATCGAAGTGACCATCAGCACCAATTGCCCCAACTGGGCAAGCTACCACGCATAACTTGCACTCTAAGCAGGGATTGTAGTCAATAGGGTGCGTGTACGTACTCACTTGAGTATCCAATAGAATGGTTCCCAGCAGAATGAAGTTGCCAAATTTGGGATGAATTACATTGCGATGAATGCCCATGTGTCCAAGTCCCGCAGCCACAGCAACGGGTTTATGCGACACCACCCACACTTTGCCCGGAAATCGATCCATCTCCATTGGGAATGCTGCCGATGGATTCATCGCTCGCACCCCAATCTCTTCAAGCGTTTTCACGATGCTCCGCGCTACGTCATTCGTGTGGTCGTAATTAGCATGAAATTCCAGATTGGCAATGGATCGAGCAGGTGTGCGGACATTTTCCCGATTCATACGGCAAACAAAGCTAATCAGCGTTTGGGTGGCTGGAAACGCAGCCAAAATGTCTTGCTGTTGGTTGGCAATGGCAGGTCGGTCTAGTTCCACAAATCCGACATCATCAGCACCAGCGTCTAGACAGAGCTTCCGCAGCCGATCTGCATCGAGAACTGCGGGACTCGTTGCACGGTTTTCCAGAGCTATCTGCTCGCGCCAGCGTTTAACGGTTGGATGGTCGTCGAACTTAGGCATACTGTCCTCCAAAATCACGTTTTTTATGTATATACATATATTTGTTAAAATTTTTAGGGGGTATCCACCAACGATGGAGTATCACAAAGCAGCGAGAGTAATTCTTGCGATCGCTGTTGTCCAAATCGCGCTTGCACTTCGGCTTGAGCTTGTTCCCATAACGGTAAGGCTTGGGCTAAGAGCGCACGACCTTCAGGGGTGAGCGATACAAGCCTGATTCGTCGGTCTTCACCAGGTTCCATTATGACCAATTTCCGTTTTTCAAGTACTTTGAGATTCCTGGTTAAGGTCGTCTGATCTGTAAAGAGTTCTTGAGCCAAGCGAGTCACGGGCGTGGATTCTACTAAGTGAATCGCCACCAACAACGTAAATTGGTTTAACACCAATCCCACCGGACGCAGTGCTGCATCATAGATTTGCGTCACAATCCGCGAAGCTCGACGAATATGCATTCCCATGCAGCTTGACGGAATGAGGCTGACCTTAGTGAGATTGGATTGAGAATTTGGCTTGGTCATAAAATATGTATATACATAAATTTTAGACTTGTCAACTATTAAAAACTTTCGACTGCTAACCAAAAACACTTAACTGTAAACCTTGGGATAAAGCTTCAACAAAAGCGATCGCCCCTATAGAATTACCAATACTATCCAAGGCAGGACTGTAAACGGCGATCGCCCCTTGATTTGGTACTATCGCTAGCAGTGCGCCACTGATACCAGATTTCATCGGCAAACCAATCCGCCAAGCATACTGGGAAGAAGCTGCGTACAGCCCACAGGTTAACATCAGCGAGTTGACAATACGGCGATGCTGCGGCAAAATCAATTCACTTTCACAAGCCAAAAGCAAACCCAAACGGGCTAAATCTTCCACTCGTCCACAAATGGAGCATATTTCCTCATAATTGTCAAGAGCTATTTCAGGATTCTTTACATACCCTGCTTCAGTAAGATATTGCGTAATCGCTTGATTTGCTTGGGAGTCAGATGCTCGCACAGAAGCCAGCATAACTTCATCCAATTTGAGGTGAGAACCTGCGAATTGGTTGAGCCATTGACACAGTTGTTCACAGCGATCGCCGCTTGCGGCGCTGCGCTTTGCGCAATCGCCAGCGTCTTTTCCTGGTAACTTATCAGCAAGAGTGATTGCCCCACTGTTAATCATAGGATTGCGGGGTCGTCCATTATCGGCAACCAGTTGCTCTAGGGAATTGAAAGGAGCGTCCGATGGTTCAACCCCAACCCACTGAAAAACAGTTTCTGCTCCAAATTGTTCTAGTAGATACAGCAGCGAAAACGGCTTAATTGCGCTCATCAGGGGAAATACACAACTTGTATTGCCGTGGCTATAAGTTTGCCCTGAACGACAGCAGATGTAAACCGCAAACCAATCGGGATTAGCTAATGCCAATTTGGGAATACGGTTAGCAACTTGTCCTTGATGTGCCAAGACTTTGGCTTGTTGCGCCCAAGCTGATAACTTGGTAGTAGTTAGCCTTTCCAATCCAACCATATAAGTTTATAAATAATCTAAAACAGTAGTTTTTGAATTTTGAATTTTGAATTTTGAATTTTGAATTGTCTATGACTCCCCGTGTTAGAGCGCCAGAACTCCCGCAAAATAACCCTTGGTTCAATACCGAAAAACCACTGTCTCTTCAACAACTTAAGGGCAGAGTTGTGATTTTGGACTTTTGGACATACTGTTGTATCAATTGCTTGCACATTCTGCCAACGCTGAAATATCTCGAACAAAAATATAAAGACAGCCTTACAGTTATCGGCGTACATAGTGGCAAATTTGACAACGAAAAAGAAAGCGAAAACATCCGCCAAGCAATTCTACGCTACGATATCGAACATCCAGTTTTAGTTGATAGTGGTTTTAGAGTTTGGGAAGAGTATACTGTACGTGCTTGGCCTACTTTAATGGTGATAGATCCACAAGGTTATGTAGTTGGCTATGTATCTGGTGAAGGCGATCGCCATGTTTTAGACGAACTGATTCAAAAGCTGATTAACCAACATCAAGAAAAAGGTACCATCAATTTCCAAGAACTTAGCCTTACCTTGGAAAAACAGCGAAAACCATTAATCACACCTTTAGCTTTTCCTGGTAAAGTCTTGGCGACACAAGCAGGTTTGTTCATTGCTGATTCCGGACATCACCGCATTGTCGTGAGTAGCTTTAATGGGGAAATCATACATTTAATTGGAACTGGACAATCTGGATTAACCGATAGTTCCTTTGGCGAAGCGCAGTTTTTCGCACCCCAAGGAATGGTATTTGATCAAGAAAATCAAATTTTATACGTTGCGGATACAGAAAATCATGCTCTACGGCGAGTTGATTTGAAACGCCAAGTCGTCGAAACCATTGTAGGAACAGGTAAACAAAGCCGTAATATCCGTCCTCACGGTGGTGCTGCAAGAGAAACAGCGCTAAATTCTCCTTGGGATTTACAGCTATGGGGAAATACCTTGTTTATTGCCATGGCTGGTTCTCATCAAATTTGGGAACTGGATCTAGAAACTAGCATTGTGAGAACCTATGCTGGTATGGGAGCAGAAGCTTGTGTAGATGGCGAACTCAGTGAGTCTGCTTTTGCCCAGCCTAGCGGTATCACTACTGATGGACAAGAATTATACATTGCTGACAGTGAAGTTAGCTCAATTCGCGGTGTGCGACTCATTGAACCGCGACAAGTGAGAACCGTTTGCGGTAGCGGTAGTTTGTTTGGCTTTGGTGACGTTGATGGAGAAGGTTCCGATGTGAGGTTGCAGCATTGCTTGGGGGTAGAATATGCCCAGAATGACCTGTGGATAGCAGATACTTACAACCACAAAATTAAACTTGTTAACCCGCATACTGGCAATTGTCAAACACTTTTAGGTGATGGTTCGGTTGGTTTACAAGACGGACAAGGTAAAAATACCCGATTTTCTGAACCTTCCGGGCTGAGTATAATCGGTTCTCATTTATTTATTGCTGATACAAATAACCACGCTATCCGCCGCGTAGATTTGGATACTCTAACAGTAACAACACTTCAATTTCCAAATTTGTGCGCCCCAGATGTATGTATTCCACATACATAAGTCATAACTTCGTAGTGAGGACTTTAGTCCTTCTTACAAACAAGTTTTTTTATGGGTGATTTTACGAACATCATATAGCAATTTTATTTAATTTGTGAAAATTGAAGACACAGATCCCCGACTTCTCTAAGAAGTCGGGGATCTTGTTTTTTTACAAATGATTTCGGGTTCCTATATATCTGATTATCCACGTGCATCCGCGTTTATCTCCGGTTTGAGTGTTACTTTAATAACTTTCGATAAAGTCAGAAAGAAAGTCAGAAGTTTATAGCGTTTCTCTTATCAACATTTTCACTGACTTGATGTCAGCAAATTGGCAGAATATGCTATGAAGTAAGGTTAAATTATGAAGTGGATGTCACTCAATCAATGACTGAAACTGGCATTAATATGAATGAAAAATTTACACCACTAGAATGTGATGATGATGTCATACTCCTGGAAAAAGATTGTTTTAAAGTCAGTAGATTAAAAGAATTAATAGAGGAAGAAATTAGAAGTAAATTGCAGCAGCATATTTATGAATACACAAGTTTGTATCCTGGCGTTTCCATGCTGGAATTTTTAAGTAAATTATCTATTGGTCAAAAAAAGATAAATTTGAAAGAAATTCAACACAATTATGTGACAGATTGCCATGTTCTAAAAGTTGGTGGTCATTACTGGCAGAAAGGAAAGCTGAAAATTCAAATATGTACATCATCAGTCACTCCTTATCATAATCAACTCTATAGGATTCCTATTTGATTTTTGAAAAAAAAAGCGAGAAAATACGGAGGGGTGTACAAGTGTAAGAGCAGACAATGAAAAATCAGCATCTACAAACTGCAGTACTGCCTGCGGAAGTGGCAACTG
>Ga0209902_100148_pt1 | contig 123647 bp, 110 predicted proteins | sample FECB27metaG_FD_188304 | JGI IMG/M metagenome (GOLD analysis project Ga0209902, IMG submission 188304) | Cyanobacterial communities from the Joint Genome Institute, California, USA - FECB-27 (SPAdes) (version 2) | ecosystem: Environmental > Aquatic > Thermal springs > Hot (42-90C) > Microbial...
CAACAGTGGCGGCTAACCACTCCTAATCCTATCAAAGGTGATGTGTACTCGCCTACTCTTTCTCCTACCATCCTACGCCCGTTTGGTTGAATCTACGATTCTTGATCTCAACGAAGCGCTCACAGAGCAGATTTTGAACCCAAAAACTATGGTTGACACCGTTTAACTACGTTTCGGGACTACACTGAGTAAGTCCTAATATCTTTTAGATTTAAAGCTCAAGTCAACACGGAAAGCAAGAAATCGTACCAAGTTATGTTTTGATACTGCGGAATGTGGGGTCTAATCAAGAGGATCAGGAAAATGAGGGGGGTCTTTTCTCCCCTTTGTTCGCTTCTTTCCTTGGCACATGAACTACTGAGGGGTTGATTGGATTTGAGCGGGTTTCAAATTTTTAGCTTTGTAAAAAGTTTCTAAGCTATCGCGATCGCCTACAAAACGCCAGTGCCAAGGTTCATAACTCACACCTTGAACATTGTCTTTCGGAAAGGACATCTCAAAGCCGAAACGTGCTGCATTTGCCTGTAACCATTGATAAGCCTTAGTTTTTTCAAAGTTTGGATTCAGATCGGTTGCTCGTGCTGCTGCATCCCCAATATCCACAGCATAACCTGTATGATGTTCACTGTGACCGGGGGGAGCGCTAACAGCAGCCCGTTGCGCTGGTGTCTGATTCCGCTGGGCACCAACGCTAAAAAATAACTGTTCTTGGTCTTTTATAGAGCGAAAACCGGAAATAGGCACCAAAACGACTCCCGCACTCCGCGCTGCTGCTACCATTTCTAGAAACTTCTGCGCTGCGGCTTTTCGCATTTTGATGCGCCTATCATTAGAAATCGGTTGTAGTTCTGACTCAGGGGCTTCTGTGTAGGAAAAATGCCCCAAGACTATATTATCCTTCGAGGTGGCTGAATTACCCGCTTTTGATGGAGTTACAGGAGTTGAACTAAGAGGCGAAGGCTGAGAATCTTTTGCTTTTTTGGGTGCGACGACGAAAAACAAAAAACCACTGACGACGGCTATCAAGGCAACTCCCACAACTCCCCCAATCATCAAAACCAATGGGCGAATGCTTACTTTGGGGGCTGCATCAGGAGTATCGCGTAAAGCTTCTGGAATATCTTCACCAGAAGTAGATGGTGTATCTTGCGGTTTTTCAGAAAACCCAGCATTATCCAAGAGTCAGCTCCTGCGTTTGTTCAATATCCATAACAGATTTTGACACTCCCCAGCCTAAAGGCGTGAGGATTCTTCGTTCATAGATCCAACTTGCTCTGACAAGATTGCTCCAGCCAAAGTAGAGGTCGAATCTCCCGAAGCGTTCGGGTCATAGACCCAAGTTCCCACATGCCCTGTGGTACTCAAGGCTAACTTCAGAATATTAATGGCAGCATTCGAGTCTCTATCCAGCACAAAACCACACTGACAAGCGTGAGTTCTCATAGACAGAGACTTTTTCACATGAGTGCCGCACTTAGAGCATTCTTGGGAGGTATAGGCAGGGTTTACTGCAACCGTTATCTTGCCAAACTTAATCCCAAAATACTCCAACCACTTTCTGAATTGATACCAACCTGCATCATTAATCGACTTAGCGAGACAATGATTCCTAACTAAGTTCTTAATCCTCAAATCTTCGTAGGCAACCAAATCGTTAGATTGGATTACGCAACGTGCCGCTCGCTTGGCATGTTCTTCACGCTGCCTACTTATTTTGAGGTGTACTCGCCCTAACTTATTAATGGCGCGCTTCCGGTTGGCAGAGCCAATATTTTTACGAGATACGCGTCGTTGTCGAAACTTCAGCCGTTTCTCACCAATCCGATAAAACTTAGGATTCGGCTCAGTATGACCATTGGTATCGGTATAGAATTCTTTGAGTCCTACATCCAATCCAATGTTCTTGCCTGTTGGTTGCACATCTTGTACAACGCTTTCTGTTCTAATAAGAAATTGAACGTAGTATCCGTCAGCCCGATGCACTAACCTTACTCGTTTTATCTGCTCTAGTTGATAGAAGTTTAAATCCCACGTTCCCTTAAGTTTAAGCTTGCCAATTCCTTTTTTGTCCGTGAAAGTGATTTGTTTGCGAGTTTCAGATAAAGACCACCCAGAAGTTTTGTACTCGACTGAACGGCAATTTTTCTGAAAGCGTGGATAGCCCTTCTTTCCAGGAATGGATTTTTTGCAGTTATCGTAGAACCGAGCTATCGAACTATAAGCTCTTTCGATGGCTGCTTGGCAAGCGCTAGAGTTCAGGGCTTTAACAAAAGGAAATTCATCTCTCAATACTTTACTCAGGCGATATAGATCTTTCTGTCCTACACCTTGGTTATCCATCCAATGGCGAACGGCTTTGTTGCGGACAAATTGAGTCGTCCTAATTGCCGAATCAATGGCAGTGTATTGAGTTGTTTTTCCCTTAGCCTTGAACTCCAGGACAATCATTTGCGTGGAAAAACCCTACGTAAATATTTTAGCATACAAAAGCCGCTCATGCGCAGACGGGGCTTTAAACCCAAATTTTCGGAAAACTGGAGAAAAAGAAACGCTGCGAGGTAAAATTTTGCATCTACATACCTAGGTTTCATTTTGACAAACCTCCTAGAACTCTACGTCAAGTTAGTGTTCCCCGTCCTAGTCGGATACACTTTGGGACGCAAACTACCTGCTATAGTTCCTACCCGTGTAGGGCAGTTCTTATTCTGGGTAGGAGTACCGATAAGCATTGTAGCTTTTCTACGCAAAGCCGATTTGTCAGGACAAATTTGGATGGCAGCAGCGATCGCCCACTTAGCCATTTTACTAGGCGCAGTTTTCGCTTGGGTAGGAATAAAAGCGCAGGCTCATCTGACAAACACTGTACCCCACAAATCGACTCAAGGGAGTTTTATCTTAGCGGCAATGGTGGGCAACACAGGTTATATTGGTTATCCGGTTACCTTGTCAATAGTTGGTACACAATACTTTGCCTGGGCGCTGTTTTATGATTTACTCGGGACAACACTCGGGGCTTACGGACTAGGTGCTGCTCTAGCGGCTCGTTATGGCGGTGGTATTCATACTCATTTACAGGTTGTTAAGGCAATTATCATCAATCCTACTCTATGGAGTTTCGGGTTTGGGTTACTATTTCGACAGGTAAAAATCCCTGCACCCGTTGAATTTTGGCTAGAGCAAATTGCTTGGAGTGGGGTAGCCTTATCTCTGGTGTTGATTGGGATGCGACTAAGTAAACTTACTTCATGGCATAGCTTACCAAGGGCAAGCGTTAGCATAGGCATCAAAATGCTACTCGTCCCTCTGATTTTAGGCTGTGTTATACCACTTTTTGGTTTAACTGGGACAACAGCACGGGCGATCGTACTGCAAATGGCGATGCCTCCAGCTTTTGCCACATTGGTTCTTGCGGAAACCTTCAATCTTGATCGCGACCTTGCAGTGACTGCATTGGCTGTAGGATCGATGGTGTTACTGGTGACTCTGCCGATTTGGTTGTGGCTGTTTTGATTCTAAGGAATTCCTGCTAGTTGAAAAATTGACGCAGGTGTGAGTTGAAGCCCATCAAAAAGCGGATCGGCTAAACTTGCCTCTCCTCTTTTTGTCTGCGGTGGAGCATCAGGATAAAAAATGGTGATAGTTTTGGCTTTACTATCAATTACCCAAACCCTCATTACACCTGCATTCAGGTAATCTGTAGCTTTTTCGCTCATTTCTCCAAAAGTTTGCTCTGGAGAAATTATTTCGATGGCTAACTCTGGAGGAATTGGGCAAGCTTCATCGAAGAGGCGATCGCTCGGCAGGCGAGAATAGGAAATATAGAGTAGATCTGGTACTGGCACCCAATCTCGACCATTGCGCTTAAGAGTGACCGCCCACTCAATGCCTACTTCACCGCTGCTATTTTGGCACCACTGAGTCAAGAGGGTATAAAGTGCGCCTGTGAGTCTAGAATGGAATCTTTTAGGAGACATCTTTGGTCGAGCTTCTCCATCTACTAATTCATAGGTAATATCCTCTTCTGGCAGTGCAAGGAATTCTTGTAGCGTCAGTTCAATTTTGACTGGAACCATTTGCTTTATTTTCCCATTGCTATCTACAAGAGCGCTGAGTTGCGTTCCGAATGACAAATCCCGTCAACACAACTGACTCACGTTTGCCACAAGATCCTCAGGACTCATTAATTCGTAAGGTTCAAAAGGCTGATGTATCCAGGGATTGTCAGACAAGTAATCAACGTAGTAATCAGGTGCTATAACCGAACAAGCTTTGTACCAGATAACAGCAGTACGAATTTCCTCAATTGGAGAATCACTGTATTGTTTTAGCCAAGGGATACTTTCCTTGAGTGTAACCCCAGAGTCTACCAAGTCATCCACCAAAAGAATGCGCGAACCTAAATTTTCAGTGGTCATCGTCAAGTGACGAGAAAATGTTAATTTTCCTCTTTCTTGCTTACCAGAGCCACTGTATGATGAGGTTGCCAAAATTGCCAAAGGCTGCTTATAAATACGTGAGAGGATATCTCCCACTCGCAGCCCCCCTCTAGCAAGGCAAACAATCTGGTTGAATTTCCAGCCGGATTCATAAATTTGAGCAGCCAGTTGTTCAATTTTTTGGTGATAATCTGACCAAGAAACGTAAAGGTCTGGCATAGGGAACTTAATTTATTGCTAAGAATGTATGACAAATTCCTTTGATTTTAATATGAGCGCAAGATATTATGAGCGATTCTGCTTCTGAGAGTTATTCCCAACAGACTCCTGAAAGTGAAAAACTGGATTTGAGTACCAAGCTTGCTTTCGGTGCTGGGGATTTGGGTACTGCAATCTCTGCTATGATTGGGATTTCTTATTTGTCTCCCTTCCTTACGGATGTCGCTGGTTTAAATCCCAATTTAGCAGGACAAACCCAGCTCGTCGGGAAAGTTTGGGATGCGGTGAACGATCCGATGGTGGGGGTGTTGAGCGATCGCACCCAAAGCCAGCAGGGAAGGCGCTATCCCTGGATGATCTGGGGAGCAATTCCCTTTGGAGTGTTCTTTTTTTTGCAGTGGATTGTACCCCACTTCAGTAATAACGATCAGGCGAATCAGTGGGGCTTATTTTGGTATTACACTGCAATTTCAATTTTGTTTAATACTTTTTATACAATTGTCAATTTACCATACACTGCTCTGACAGCAGAACTCACCCAAGACTACGACGAACGCACCAGTCTTAACAGTTTTCGCTTTACCTTTTCTATTGGCGGTAGCATTCTTGCGCTGGTTATCGGTTTAGTCATCTCCCTCATGATTCCTAGTAACCGCAGCCAACAGTTTTTACTACTAGGAGCCATTTGTGCCATTATCTCTGTTTTGCCCGTGTATTGGTGTGTTTGGGGAACCAAAAAACGCGCCCAAGCTGTAGCAAAGTTACACCCAGAAACCGAGCAAACTGTTTCTATTCCCTTATTGCAGCAACTCAAAATTGCTTTTACCAATCGCCCTTTCTTATTTGTGGTGGGCATTTATTTGTGTTCTTGGTTAGCTGTGCAGCTAACGGCTGGTATTATTCCCTATTATGTCACCAGTTGGATGCGTCTTCCACAATGGCACATTAGCTTAGTGCTTTTGGCGGTGCAAGGAACTGCTATGTCTATGCTGTTTGTTTGGAGTGCTATCAGTCGGCGCTACGGTAAACAAGCCGTGTACTTCATGGGAATGAGTGTGTGGATGATCGCCCAGAGTGGACTGTTTTTCGTACAGCCAGGTCAAGTTGTGTTCATGTACGTTTTAGCAGTCTTAGCAGGTTTTGGAGTATCTACGGCTTATCTTGTTCCCTGGTCGATGTTACCTGATGTGATTGAACTTGATGAATTAAATACAGGTCAGCGACGAGAAGGCATTTTTTATAGTTTTATAGTGTTTGTGCAAAAAATCAGCTTGGGGATTGCAGTGAACTTGGTTTTACAACAATTGGGTAGCGCTGGTTATATTAAACCCACAAACGAAATCCCGATACCAATTCAACCAGATTCGGTGTTAGAAGTGATTCGCTTTTCTATTGGTCCCATACCAGCGATCGCTTTGATTTGTGGCTTAGTTTTAACGTATTTTTACCCACTTAGCCGTGAGGTGCATGCACAAATTTTACTGAAACTTAAGGAACGTCAGAAGTAAATGTATTGTCTCAGCCGCAACCCTTACAAGGGTTGGGAAGGAAGTTAAAAACCTCTCTCCTATGAGGAGAGAGGTGTATGTGTAGTTTATTGATTTGAAAATTGCTGTGAGATACTACAGTTTCAGATCAGCAGGAAGAATGACTTTATCAATCACATGAATTACGCCATTACTGCCTTTGATATCTGCTTTGGTGACTTTTGCCTTATCTACCGTAACACTACCTTTATTAACCTTAACGTTAACTGAGCTACCCTCAACTGTTTTGACTTGACCAGATTTGAGGGTTTTGGAATCAACTGCGCCAGGTACAACATGGTAAGTCAAAATCTTTTGCAAGGTTGCCTTGTTTTCTGGCTTAAGCAGTTTCTGCAAAGTTCCCTTAGGTAAAGCTGCAAATGCAGCATCTGTGGGTGCAAATACAGTAAATGGACCACTACCAGACAGGGTATCTACAAGGTCTGCTGCCTTCACAGCTGCTACTAAAGTCTTGAAAGAAGGATTGGCGCTGGCAACATCGATAATTGTACCTGTAGCAGTTGTTTGAGAAACCGATGTGGCAGGCTTGCTCGATGAAGCTGGCTGAGAACCAGCGAAGGTTGGAACGCTGACCAAAAGACTAGCTGTAGCGATCGCAATACCAACTGTTTTAGCAAATAACTGTTGAGATTGTTGAGCTTTCATGGGTGTTAGCTTGAGACTATGTAAATATACGACTCCTTTGATTAAGATTTGTTTCCGAAATTGACAAAAATTTTAACAAAATTTCCGTAACCCCAGAACTAGGAGGCTCTCTGGCACTTGTGTAGACAAACACTCAGAAGTTAACTTTTATTGATCGAACGGGATTGAAACTTGCAAAACTTGGTTGGCACATCTGGTGAAAAACAGAGACGCGCCATGGCGCGTCTCTACAAGGATGGTAGACAATGCACAATTAATTTCTGGAGATGTCTATTGCTGGTATAAGCTTAACGCCAGGTTTTATGGTTGTATCTTTGGATAAACTTGGTACGGATATGCGCACCACTCTATTTAGCTAATATGCCTGAGAATTTGTAATGATACTTAATATAAACATGAATGGAAAAAAGGCTTTAGACTAAATGGCAGCCCCAAGCTTACAAGAAATTTCCACTCGGTTAGAAAGTTCAAATTCGGGCGATCGCATGGTAGCCCTTGCTTCGTTGAGGAATGTTCCCGCAGAGGATGCAGTCCCTTTAATTAAAAAGGTATTGGATGACGAATCGCTGCAAATCAGATCAATGGCAATTTTTGCCTTGGGAATCAAGCAAACAGAAGAATGTTACCCAATTTTGGTGCGAATTCTGGAAACCGACCCAGATTATGGTATCCGTGCCGACGCTGCAGGTGCTTTAGGATACTTAGAAGATGTTCGAGCTCTTGAACCGCTGATGCGGATATTTTATGAAGATACAGACTGGCTAGTACGCTTTAGTGCAGCGGTAGCTCTTGGTAATCTTAAAGACCTGCGCGCCCGTGAAATCCTCATTCAAGCATTGGATAGCGAGGAAGTTGTCTTACACCAAGCAGCGATCGCCGCGCTAGGAGAAATCAAAGACATCGAGTCAGTAGATAAAATTCTGCGCTTTGCCCAATCAGAAGATTGGTTAGTGCGCCAGCGTCTTGCAGAAGCCTTAGGTCATCTCCCCAGCCCCAAGAGTATTTCGGCTTTAAAATACCTGGAAAAAGATAACCATAAACACGTTGCTGAGGCAGCGAGGATTTCCCTTAAACGGTTGGAAGAAGCAGGAAATCAAGCTTAAAGGTGTGTACAGAAAAAAGTGCGGGGAGTACGGTCGAAATCACTCCCTAATTCCTCATCCCTGGGACCTCGCTCCTGCTACCTTGGAATAAGTAAGAGAAAAGGATTTTGAAGCAAGGTAATTTCATTGATGAATATAGAAGAGTTTTTTCAACTGAGCGTTGGTAAATGGTTTTCCCATCGTACCAGTCACCATCTGGCTTTTAAGCAATCAGAAGACGGCAAATCAGACATCATGATAGAGACGCTGCCTGCTGATCATCCAGAAGTGGTCAAACTATGTCAACAGTACGAAATTGACCCGAAAGGCGCTTCCTGTGGTGCGAGAGTCACTTGGAATGGCACGATGGAATGGGATGAAGAAAAGCACACAGGTTCTACAGTGTTGGTTGCCGTTCCAGACGAAGATAATCCCAATGAAGGCAAGTTGCTGCGGGAAATGGGCTATGCCGAGAAAGCACCTGTCGCCGGACGCTACAAGATGGGCAGTGATGAGGCGTTAACTCTAATTACAGAGTATGAAACTATGTGGTCTGAGGAACGCTTGTGGTTTGCCAGTCCCAATTTACGGATGCGCGTGAGTGTGCTGAAACGTTTTGGTGGCTTTAGTATGGCTTCGTTCACTTCTGAGATTCGCATGGGTGGCAGTCAGCCTACAGCAAAAGCTTCTGAGGCAACTAACTCAGCATTAAGTTAGCTAGAGCCAAAAGAAGCCTCTCACTCACCCGTGAGGGGAGTGATGAGATGAATTTTGGGGCGGTGAGGAGTCCCACCCTTGAGCAATATTTGATTTTAATCAGATAAGTGATGGGGTGGGCGACGAATCGCCAAACTTCTGATGTATTCATGGATAATATCTGTTTTGGTTCTTCCTGTCTCCCTTGCATAGTTTTCTAGTGTTTCCATTTCTTTGTGATCTATGCGGACATTTAAATTCACTTTTGTCATTTGACTTGTAATGATATTTGCATTACAATAGTATCAGATGACAAAGCCGAAAATGCTGGTCATTCCTAAAACAGTACCTTGACAACTCAGAGTATGGGGTTCTACCCAGTAACTAGACTTCTCGTAAGTGCAATCCTGTGGGTAGGTAAAACTCTGACAGTACAAAGGCTTGAACATTTGTACTTGTTCAATTCTGCGGTGGGGCATCCCGTGGAATCAAAATAAAGCTCAGTTAATGTCCGACGGGATACCGGGAGTCGCTGAGAAGCCTACACGCTCACTGCTTGCAGTCAGTGTAGGAGTATGTCACTTTTGCTTATTGACACTCCCCACAGCTATGAAACGATCGCGATCGCGTAAGTTAACAAAAAGCTGGGGGATTCTTTAACGTTGTTCAATTTTGTCTACATTTGTCCAAGTGTTGTAGAGCGGCTGTGGTAGAATTGATAGAATACCGTGGGGCACACGGAAATTAACGCTTGAGGAAGCATCTGCAACGGTGTGACATGAGAAAGTAAGACGCAACTAGGCGCAAGCTAAAAGCGCGCTCTCAGCCCAAGAATCCCATCGCTTTTTCGCTGTGGAAATGTCAAGATAGTTAAAGTTTTAAATGAAATAGCCCCCGTTAGCGGGGGCTATTTCATTGGTAAAGTTTTAAAAAAAACTTTTCATTATAGTTTTTAAGTAAAAAATATAACAATTGTACAGTAATAGTACCGTGACTTGTGTAAAATTTTGCAAAAGTAAATACGTTTTTACGGTACAATCTCCTTAAAATCACACTTAAATTAATATAGTGCTGATTTTTCATTCCTGACAAAGTAAAATAAAGTGCAAGCAGGAGTGCTTACCAAAAAATAGCCAGGGTTGTTTCAATCTCCCATACACGAGCTAGGGGAGTAAGTAAGATAACAACAGAGAAAACTACCGAAAGCACTCTATTCAATATTGGTGCAAATATCTGCCATAACTAAACCAAATTAACTTTGATGTTCCACTGAGATGGGAGAGTGGTTTGTATTGCAGTGCCTGAAGAAATTTATCTTTGCACGATTGGATCAACCAATGTGCTAGTAACTCAAGAGAGAAACTGTTTGAAATGTGGCTCAAAAAGCAGGGATAAACAATTAACTTCTGTTGTACTTTCAGCCGATACCCCCTTCTGAATTCAGGTGCACAGATGGGAAACTTCAAGTTCCCATGAAAGAGCCAGCGAGCAAGCAGCGCTCTTGGTAGGGTTTCCCAACAAGCGGGAACTGGCGTAAACCCCTCACCGTGGACACGCAAGAGCGGCGTTAGCACAGCTAGCTGCTCCCGAATCAGCCATGGATACACTGAACGGGTTAGCGTAAGCTCCTCGCAAAGCGAGGGACGCGTAGCGTCTCCGGAGGAGATACCCGAAGGGTGAAAGGGATTAAAACTAGTGGGATGAAAGTCAAAAGTCTCAGACTTTTGGCTGATGACTCATGACTAAGGACAAATAGCTAATCCAAAACCGCATGACTTATACCGCTTCTATACAAGAGTTCATCTCTGAATTATTCCCCTTCAATCAACTGCCAACATCAGAACTGGCAAAATTAATTCCAAAGTTTGAGATGTTGCGTTACCGCATGGGTCAAAATCTTTTGGTGCGGAACCAAATGCCTGCTCAAATATCAATCATTTATGAAGGACAGGCTCGCTTGCTGAGTTATGACCCTAATACTCAGATGCCTGAAACACTGCAATTAGTTAAAAGCGGAGAAATTCTGGGTTGGACTAGTTTGCTAAGGGGGATTCCATGCGAAACAGTCATAGCTTCTACAGAAATCGTTTGTCTGACTCTAAACGCCACAGAGTTTTTAGCGTTGCTCAGAAATTCTCCTGCTGTTGGTATTTACTTTGAGAATCGCTGTAGTGCTGTCGAGGTTTTTGAGCTACTGAGTGCTGAATTAGGACCGCGAGCGGATAGTGAAGCTGTGCTAGTTTCATATGGTGTGACAGATATCAAAGAATTGACTCTAAAAGTATTAGACGAAGCAGTTGTCTGCACGTTCCTAGAGGAAACAATACCTTTGGAGCAGCTAGACCCTGAACTGGTGTGGTTTGTCAGTGGCGGGATGCTAAAAGATTTTCCTGTGGGAAGTCGTTTAGAACTAGAAAATGTCGTAACCTATCTAGACGTAGAGAATTTTGGTTTTGTTCGCTTGGTAGGTTTGCCTCGGGCAACCCTTTCTGCGTCTGCGTCTGCAATCAGAGATTCCTCAAGGATAAACCCCTTGCTGGGGCAAATACCTTATGCACCTGACCATCCTCGCCAGCCAGAAAAACCATCGAGCAGTCAATCACAGCCAAAGTATCCTCATGTTCATGGTAGAGGTCCTCTAAACGCGACTTTGGCTTGCTTCCAAATGCTGAGCCAGCATTTAAATATGCCCTTTCGCCGGGATGTGATTCATCAAGTCTTGACCAACCAGGTTGAGCGTACTCAAACCCTTTCACTACAGCTTTGCGGTGCGGTTGCTGAACTAATCGGGCTAAATACTCAATTTATCACTGTCTCAGCCAGAGCAATCACAAAACTGCAAGCTCCTGCGATGATTCGATGGCAAGATACTTTCGCAATTATTTATGAAATTAGCGAAAAGAAGTTGGTGCTAGGTGTACCAGAAGTTGGCATTATCCAGCAAGAGCCTGACTATTTTGTTGAGAATTGGGGCGAAGAAGGTCAGGTATTGCTGCTCAAGGTTGCCAAATATACCCCGAAACAACGGTTTAGCTTACGTTGGTTTATCCCTTCGCTGCTGCAATACCGCAAAGTTCTACTCGAAGTCCTAATTGCTTCCTTTTTTGTCCAAGTCTTTGGTCTGGCTAATCCGTTAGTCATCCAGATAATTATCGACAAAGTGATTATTCAAAACGGCTTTGAAACCCTGAATGTGTTGGGTGTTTTGCTATTCATGATGGCTGTTTTTGAAGGACTTTTAACTAGTGTCCGCACTTATTTATTTGTCGATACGACTAACCGAATTGATCTGACTTTAGGCTCAGAAATTATTGACCGTCTGTTCCGTTTACCCTTGCGCTATTTTGAACGGCGTCCTGTAGGGGAACTAGCGACTCGCGCTAATGAGCTGGAAAATATCCGCTCTTTTATGACAGGAACTGCTTTAACAGTGGTGTTGGACGCAGTTTTTGGTGCAATCTACATCGTGGTGATGGTGTTCTACAGTTGGATACTGACTCTTGTTGCTTTGGCGACTGTACCCGTGTTTGCTGTGATGACGATGTTTTTTTCCTCCATCGTGCGCCGACAACTGCGTACCAAAGCTGAGCGTTATTCCCAAACACAATCTTATTTAGTAGAAGCGCTGTCAGGGATTCAAACAGTCAAAGCGCAAAATATTGAGTTGCGATCGCGCTGGCAGTGGCAACAATACTACAGTAACTATGTGACTGCTGGTTTTCAAACTGTTGTTACTTCCACTGCTGCTAGTGTCACTAGCAATTTTCTTAACCAAGTTTCTTCCTTGTTTGTGTTATGGGTGGGAGCCTACCTAGTACTCAAAGGACAACTCACCTTAGGACAACTTATTGCCTTCCGTATTATTGCTGGCTACGTCACGGCTCCTTTACTACGATTAACCCAATTGTGGCAAAACTTTCAAGAAACAGCTCTCTCTTTGGAACGCCTCGCTGATATCTTGGATACTCCGTCGGAAACTGACGAAGAAGACCGCAAAAATATTCCAATACCCCCAATTAAAGGCGCTGTTAAGTATGAAAACGTCTCGTTTCGCTTTGCACCCAATGGTCCACTTCAGTTGAATAATATTAACCTTGATTTTCCAGCAGGAAAATTTGTCGGCATTGTGGGACAAAGTGGTTCTGGGAAAAGCACTTTGACCAAGCTTTTACCACGACTATATGACTTGGAGTCTGGCAGAATTCTCGTCGATGGCTACGACATCGCCAAAATAGAACTCTATTCCCTACGCCGTCAAATTGGCATGGTGCTTCAAGACTCACTTTTGTTTGACGGCACTATACAGGAAAATATTGCGCTGACAAATCCGGATGCGACAACTGAAGAAATTATGACAGCAGCCAAAGTTGCTGTCGCCCATGACTTTATTATGTCTCTGCCCAATGGTTATAACACCAGAGTCGGGGAGAGAGGTTCAGCTTTATCTGGAGGACAGCGCCAGCGTATTGCGATCGCTCGTACAGTTTTGCAAAACCCCCGCTTGCTGATTCTCGATGAAGCAACCAGTGCTTTAGATTACCAGTCTGAACGCCAAGCTTGTCAGAATTTGGCAGCTGCTTTTCAGGGTAGAACAGTGTTTTTTATTACCCACCGTTTAAGTACAGTGAAGAATGCTGATATCATTCTGCTATTAGATCAAGGGTTAGTTGTAGAACAGGGAACCCACGATGAACTAATGGCGCAACAAGGACGTTACTACTGCCTTTTTCAACAACAGGAATCACAACTTTAAAACAGTGAACAGTGAACAGTACCAGCCGCAGTGACCAGTGACCAGTACCAGCCGCAGTGACCAGTGAGAAGATTGACTTGGGACATCTTGATACTGCGGGTACTTGATAACTGATAACTGATAACTGATAACTGGTAACTGTTAAAGAGACGGGAAGCAGGAAAGCAGGGTAGCAGGGAAACAGGGGAGCAGGGAAGAAGAATAATTTTTGACTCTTAATTCTTGACTAATGTACAGACGCCTTGAATAAAAGCGTTTCTAATGTACAGACGCGCTCTCATGAAAGCGCCTTGACAACTCTTGACTCTTAACTGGTGACTATGGCTATGAGTGAACTAAACGGAACCAAATTTGAGCAAAAACCTTTACTCTCTCAAAGAGTATTAGAGAGTGAAATCAAAGTACCCGTATCTTCTAGTGAGAATAGCGAATCTACACCATCTGTTGTTTTAAGACAATCGCCTTTTTGGTCACGAACTATTCTTTGGGGACTGATAGGAATGACAAGTTTGGTCGTGATTTGGGCGAATGTAGCCAAAATTGAGGAAGCGATTCCAGCTCAAGGAAAGCTAGAACCGCAAGATACCGTCAAAGAATTACAGACACCTGTAAACGGAGTTGTTAAAGCTGTTTATGTCAAGGACGGACAAAAAGTACGTCGTGGTGATTTACTGTTGAGGCTAGATCCAACAGCAGCAAAATCTCAACTTGTTTCTCTACAGAAAGTTCGCAATACATTGAGGCAAGAAATTCAATTCTACCGCTCTCAACTTGTTGCGAAAAATGCTTTATCAAACCCACAGCTATCGATCTCACAAATCAATTTACCACCAGGGCTAGCTTCTCTGACAAAAAACCGAATGGCACTGGTAGCAGAAAATCGGTTGTATCGCGCTCAGTTGAGTGGAGTTAAAAATACGCAGTTAGCGCCAGAAGAAGAAGCACGTTTAGAATTTAGCAAAGCGGAATTAAATTCTCGACTTGCAGATGCTGCATTGGAAACAGAAAAATTACAAAGACAACTGAGTCAGACTCAAATTCAGTTATCCTCTGCTCAAGAAACTAAGGCAGTGAGTCAGACAATTCTCAACAACATAGAGACACTTGCTAAACAAGGAGGAATTTCTCGTCTGCAATACCTCAATCAAAAACAGCAAGTTAGCCAGCAGCAAGCTGAGGTGGAACAGTTAGTTCAGGAGCAAGCACGTTTAAAATTTGCGATCGCCCAATCAAAAGAAAAGATCCGAAATACGATAGTTGCTGCAAAAAAGGAAATCTCCACGAAAATTGCTGACAATGAAAAACAAATTGCTAACCTCGATAGCGAGTTGAACAAGGTAATCATAGAAGATGAGAAGCGGATTGCTGAAATTGATAGTCAGATCAGCCAAGCTCAGGTAACTTTACAATATCAAGAATTGCGTTCTCCCGCCGATGGCATTGTTTTCGATTTGCAAGCTAAGTCTCCAGGATTTGTTGCTAATTCTAGTCAACCAGTTGTCAAAATTGTACCGGAGGAAGCTCTTACAGCTAAAGTTTTTATCACTAATAAAGACATCGGTTTTGTCAAAAAGGGAATGAGAGTTAATGTTAGAATTGACTCTTATCCCTTTACTGAGTTTGGTGAGCTTAAAGGTGAGTTAGTTTGGATTGGCTCTGATGCTCTACCACCTGAACAAATTCGTCCTTACGACAGCTTCCCTGCCAAAATTCGCTTGGATCGACAATCTCTGCTTGTGAATAATCAGCAATTACCTCTGCAATCGGGAATGTCAGTCACTGTCAATATTAAAGTACGCGATCGCACTGTCATGAGTATTTTCAGTGATTTGTTTACAAAGCAAATTGATAGCTTGAAGACTGCAAGATAGTGATAAGAGCTATATTCTGCAAAAATGTGTAGCTACCGAGTATCTTGCAAAAGTTCCAGAGCTGTATTTAGAATCACAGATAGACAAGGCAGTGCGTTGCGGTGAACCAGCGCTGCAGGAGGGAAACCCTCCGCAGGCGACTGGTGAACCCGGAGGGGGGTTCCCCCCGTTGAAGCAACTGCCGTACAGATGCACACAGATAATGAATTTGTGTGCATTTGCGTTACAGCAATTTTCGCTCTGATTAGACCAAAAATCGTAAGGTTTTCCTTACTGCTTCTAAAAACCTGACCAAAGCTACCCACAAGTGGATAAATCTGGACAATGGGAACTCTGCGGTATAAGTTCCAAGAAATCATCCGAAGCGCATTGCTGCTTACTTTGGTTAAACCATCGTTTGACCCTTCGGGTTCGCCAGTTCCCTAGGTCGGGAGACCCTCCTGCAGGACTGGTCTCACCACGAACTCCCAGTTAGAGACAGTACTTGTACTGGATTTCCCTTGAGATTATTTAGTTTGATAAAACCAGTTTGTAGTACGTGTCTAATAGGTTTCACCCTAATTGAGCGTTGCTAACCCGCACTGGTTGAGCGTGACTCCATTGTAACTTAACACCCATGATACTTACCCAAAAAAGTCCATTAATGGGTAGAGATGGGTAGGAATTAGGTTACAGTTTCTAACCCTTTGAAGTTAAATCTGTAACCAGCCAACAAGTGCTTGCGGTAGTGGCAGCACAATCATCACTAACAAAGCTATTGCTAGCAACCCCCCGATGTCACGTTTATTATCAAGTTCGGTGACATCATTCAAAGCAGGTTCATCAACCAATGGCAGGAATAATAAGATAATCGCCCAGGGGAAAAATTCTGGTTGTATCAAAGAAAGTAGTAGCAGCAACAAGCGAGAAATTTGACCAATGACAACTGCTGTTCTTTGCCCAAATATCGCATGGATGATGTGACCTCCATCCAGTTGTCCTACCGGCATTAAATTCAGTGCCGTTACAATCAGCCCTAGAAACCCAGCTACTGCGACTGGATGCATATCAATAGCTGATTTTGCTGTTAGCTGGCTGCCCAAAGCTAACTTTGAAAGCAGCGCCAGCAAGATTGAATATTTGGGATTAAGCGCATCTGGATTTAAAATTCCTGTTTTTTCAGTTTGGGGAACGACCTCAGAATGAGCCAAACCCCATAACAGAAGTGGTAAGGTCACTATAAAGCCAGCGATTGGTCCGGCGATACTTACGTCAAATAAAGCTTTGCGGTTGGGAATTGGGCTACGCATTTGAATAAATGCACCGAAGGTTCCCAAAAAGAAAGGCATCGGGATAAAGTAAGGCAGCGTCGAGCGAATTTTGTAGTACTGTGCCGTTAAATAGTGACCAAGTTCGTGGATGCCCAAAATCGTTAACAGTGCTAAGGCATAGGGCAATCCTTTCAAAAGTTCGGCAGGATTGGATGTCAGTATCGTAGGATTTACACCAGCAACTTTCACACCCACGAAGGTACTTGTTACCAATGTTACTGCTAGCAGCATGAGCGCTAATCCTGGTCGCGTTATCTTCTCCTGATTGCGAGTATTACCTTTTATCGCTTGGGTATTAGGAACAAGCACAAAGAAAGGTTTATCACTCAAACCTTCTTGAAAGATAATTAAAAAGCGATCGCCAAATTGCTCTTCAATATTTGCCTTAATCCGCTCGTAAGCGTTTGTTGGTGTAGTTCTCAACTGACCTCGGCAGATTATTGCCTGGGGCCGATACTCAATGTTTTGAAGATAGTATACGGACCAAGGAAAACAATTTCGTAGCTGGGTTTCTTCCTGGGGTTCTATGGGACGCACTGGGACTGGTTCTGCGGTATTATGTATATCCAGATTACGTCTATCCAGTTGTAATTCTACTGCTTTTTGCGGTTCAGTATGAGTCTGCTTGAGTGAGCGGCGACCCCACTGAAACAACACCCAGTATAACAAAGGACAAATAATTAATGGCCAAATCATCAACGCTCTTGGCGGAGGTTGTTTTGCCCCGTATATCATCGTCCAAGTCGTCCATAACAGTGCTGGTATCATCAGTACCAGCCACAGCAGCCACACAGGTGTTCTGGTGATTTGAGCAACACTGCGCTGCACCATTAAATAAGTCACTAGTCCCAGTAGAAGAAGAAACCAGAAATTCATGTTATCTTGAGTTGTTTTGAGATGTTAAACCTTGCTTGTAGTCCAGAGCTTTGCAGCACTTCCTACAAGCATATGCCCCCAAAAGTTAATTTTTATTACAACGGTCAACGGTACTGGTCTTTGAAGTTGCCACTGGAAAAGTCCAAGACTGTGACCCGATTTTTACAACTCCTCATAAGAACGCGGTTTTTCTCATGTGTCCCTTGCCTCAAGAGTCTAGTTATACAGCCAAGCTACCACGGGCAGTTTTCTGTGACGAAGTCCCGAGCGAAGGAAACCTCCAATCAGACTGGGGGGGAAATCCAATTTTTGCATTTCCACCAAATAGGGACACATTAGGGGGGACTGCTTATTTTATTGTAGGAAACAAAGGCAATATCCTGATAGATTGTCCTGCTTGGGATCAAATTAATCAAGATTTTTTGCGATCGCATGGAGGCGTGCGTTACCTATTTCTCACTCATCGCGGCGCTATTGGCAAAACAGCAGAAATTCAGCAAGCCTTGAGTTGTGAGGTTCTGATTCAAGAGCAAGAAGCTTACTTATTACCCGGACTAGCCCTAACGACCTTTAGTATAGATTTTACCTTGAATTCAACAGCACAATTGATTTGGACACCTGGTCATTCTCCTGGCTCGTCTTGCCTTTACTACGATGACCAAGGAGGTGTGCTGTTTTCTGGGCGTCATATCCTCCCCAACCAGCAAGGTGAACCTGTACCCCTACGAACAACCAAAACCTTTCACTGGTTGCGACAAATCAACAGTGTCAAGTTACTACTAGAACGCTTCACACCAAAAACACTCCGGTACATTTGCCCCGGAGCAAATACAGGCTTTCTCCGGGGGAAGCGAGTTATAGATAATGCTTATGAGCGCCTCGCCTCTTTTAAAGAGTGAAGAAAGAAGAAACAAGACTGAAGAAAGAAAAATTTTATGCTTTGTTCTTCGTTCTTCGTTCTTCGTTCTTTTCTTACGCTGCTCCCGCCACTACAGAGTTTTTCGCCAAAAGTTCCAAGGCTGCTTGATATTGAACATCTGCTTGGGTACCAATTTGTTCACGGGTAATTGGTTCAGAGGGAATGACTTTATCTGGCTTTATACCTTGTTTATTGATATCGCGGTGGTTGGGGGTTTCATACTTAGCAATGGTGACAGCTAAGCCGGAACCATCCGACAATTCAAATAAGGATTGAATCAAGCCCTTACCAAAAGTGGTTTCTCCTATCAAAACGGCACGACCGTTATCCTGCAATGCACCAGCAAGAATCTCGCTAGCGCTAGCGGTTCCTTGATTGACCAAAACAACCAAGGGGTCACGAGTTATGGCTGAACCAAAAGCTTCAAAGCTCCCCTGAATGCCTTGGCGATTTACAGTGTAAACAATAGTACCAGACTCTAACCACAAGCGGGCAATTTCAATTCCTGCTTGTAACAATCCGCCTGGGTTATTTCGCAAATCGAGAATGTAGGCATCAGCCCCTTTTTTTTCTAGACTGGAAATAGCGTGTGCCAACTCCATTGAAGCGTTGGCATTAAATTGTGTGAGGCGAATGTAACCGATAGATGTTTTTTCAGGGGAAGAGCGTAATTCAGCGACAACTGGGTTAAGCGCAATGCGATCGCGCACCAGTTTAATTTCCAATTCCTCCTCTGTGTCTCGTTGAATGAACAGGGTGACAGCACTACCAATCGGTCCGCGCATCTTGGTTGCGGCTTCGTCTAGGGTAAGTTTTTCTGTAGAGATGCCCTCAATTTTCAAGATGCGATCGCGCGGTCGAATTCCAGCTTTTTCTGCCGGTGAACCCGCTATGGGAGCCACAACCTCCAATTTACCAGTTTCGGCGTTGAGGGCGATTTGCAGCCCCACTCCCGTTAATTCCCCAGAAGTATTGACCTGCAAACTGCGGTACTGTTCTGGATTTAAAAAACGGGTAAAAGGATCGTCAAGGCTCTTGAGCATATTTTGAATCGCAGAATAAGCCGCTTGATGGTCTTGAAATGGCTTTTCTAGAGCTTTTCGCCGCACCGATGCCCAGTTTTGATGATTAAATGTTTCATCTAGATAAGTCCGATTAACAATTCTCCACACTTCTGCTACCAGCTTTTGTTCGTCGCTCAAAGCTAAAGCAGGTTGGCAAAAGCTGCCAAAAAACACCCAAAATGCTAATAACAGTGACAGTCCCGCCCGAAAAACCTTTTTGTGCATGAACCCCATTTTCACTTCCACGTTCAACCCAAATTGCCATTTGCCCAGCTAGCTAGCTTTTTGATGAAATCTATCTCTCGACTATGTTACTTTTTTTATAGAAGTGGTGCATTGCTCTCATCAAGTTGTTCAGTCAACAGATCAAAGCGCATTCCACTTCTAAAGAGATAAAATCTACCTTGTGTCCACATCTCGTGTGTTTGGATGCTAGGAGAGCGCAATAAATACCCTCTTTTCAGAGTGTAAAGTTTTATTTAAACTATGAACACTCTGATTGCTCAAAAGCAAACGAGCAAATTCTTTTTTGCTAAAATCCCAAAACTGCTGATTGGGAACTTTATCAACCGCGAATCGATTTCTAGGAACTTGAGATTGTATGGCTAACGTTTACGACTGGTTTGAGGAGCGCTTGGAGATTCAAGCGCTAGCTGAAGATGTCACCAGCAAGTACGTCCCCCCCCACGTCAACATCTTCTACTGTTTGGGTGGAATTACTTTAACGTGCTTTCTCATCCAGTTTGCCACTGGATTTGCCATGACATTCTACTACAGACCAACGGTTGCCGAAGCGTATACCTCGGTGCAACACATCATGAATGAAGTGAACTTCGGGTGGCTGATTCGCTCGATTCACCGCTGGTCTGCCAGCATGATGGTACTGATGATGATTTTGCACACCTTCCGGGTTTACCTGACAGGTGGTTTCAAAAAGCCCCGCGAACTGACTTGGGTCACAGGTGTCATCTTAGCGGTGATTACCGTTTCCTTTGGCGTGACTGGCTACTCGCTGCCTTGGGATCAAGTTGGCTACTGGGCTGTGAAAATCGTCAGCGGTGTACCAGAAGCTATTCCCGTGGTCGGTACGCTGATAGCTGATTTGTTGCGCGGCGGTTCGAGTGTCGGTCAAGCAACGCTGACTCGCTACTACAGCGCACACACCTTTGTCCTGCCTTGGCTGATTGCCGTCTTCATGCTGTTGCACTTCTTGATGATTCGCAAGCAAGGCATTTCTGGTCCATTGTAATTACAAGTCGTGAGGGAGCGGGGATGAGCTGATAGTTTCAATGCGCGAGTCGTTTGTTTTAAACTTATGAAGAATCAAACAGAAACATAAGAAACAAAAAAACAAACCCTCGCATCTTAAGCTAAAAGCTAATGCTCGCGCTTCTGATGGCTTTAACAAAAGCTTTAAATCAACTTAAGCAGGAGAGCACACTAAAAAATGGCGACACTGAAAAAACCTGATCTGAGCGATCCAAATTTAAGAGCCAAACTGGCGAAAGGCATGGGTCACAACTATTACGGCGAACCAGCTTGGCCGAATGACCTGCTGTACGTGTTCCCTGTTGTGATTATGGGGTCTTTCGCTTGTATCGTGGCTCTATCTGTGTTAGACCCCGCCTTAACCGGGGAACCAGCTAATCCCTTCGCTACGCCGCTGGAAATTTTACCGGAGTGGTACCTCTATCCGGTATTTCAGATTTTGCGTTCAGTTCCTAACAAACTCTTAGGAGTGGTATTAATGGGTTCCGTACCCCTAGGACTGATTCTTGTTCCGTTTATTGAGAACGTGAATAAATTCCAAAACCCCTTCCGCCGCCCAGTAGCGACTACAGTGTTCTTAATTGGCACCTTGGTGACTCTGTGGCTAGGAATTGGTGCTACTTTCCCAATAGATAAGTCCTTCACTTTTGGGCTTTTCTAAATTAGTCCCCACAAAGCGCTTTGACGCCTGTGAGTTTCTCGGCAAGTGCAGATGTGCTTTTCTGGAGAAATCAACAGGCGTCAATTTTAATCATCCAGGTTGCATGTTGGATTTTAATTTTGTATACAGATGTCATTTCAGAATCTTAAGTCTGTAATATACAAAAAGTACAAACTTTCACTTACTTACATTCAAGTCAAGGTCAATGCTAAGCATAGTGCAGCAAGACCATCTGACGGTGAAGAGCGAACTAAAGCTTCTAAACCAGGTGCAACAATGGTTTGAACAATTTTGTCTGCAACACTTGCCTCAACTTGGTTGGTCAGAAAGCCAACTCTATCGCCTCAATTTAGCATTAGCAGAAGGCTTTACCAATGCTGTGCGTCATGCTCATCATGCCTTACCACCGGAAACAACCATAGAAATTGATGTTTCTTTGTGGATTGATCGCTTAGAGGTTAGAATCTGGGATTATGGAAAACCGTTTAATCCCGATGCGATCACAGAGCCAGAACCAGGTACTCTCCAAGTTGGGGGCTATGGATGGTTTCTCCTGCGGCGCTTGGCTGACCATGTTGTCTACGAACGTGGTGCAGATGGAAGAAATTGCCTGCTCATCGTCAAGTATGGTTTACAGGGGTAGCAGTCAGATAAAAGAAAAACAAGCAAGGGCAAATGCAGGGTGTTTAAAGCTTTGGGAAAGCGGGGAGTGTTGGAGGAAAATGCTCCCTGACTTTGCCTGTAAAGTCATGTATTGACTAAATAAATATAAATACGGGTGTTTCTCTGAAAGCTAGCGTACTTTGTCGAAAAATTATTTAATTGTAGGGAAATTTCTTGTAAAATTCAGAAGGTTTGTTTGTATAAAAAAGACATCTCATAGCCTCATACGGAGCAGTTAAGGAGATGTTTGTGACAATAAAATAGCCGTATAAACGCGCCATGAGGCGTCTCTACCTACATAGAGCTCATGCATAAAAACAATCTTATCTGAACCGTATTGTTTTATGTACAACCAATATAGCAATCCTATTTAATTTATGAAAATCACGTATGCTTAGATTCCCAGCTTCTTAAAGAAGCCGGGAATCTTGTTGTTCACATAGCCTACAGCACCCCGTAGGGCATATGATTTAGGATTGCTATATAACAGTCAACACCCCTGCCGTCCATGCTAGGGGCGATCATCGCCTCAAGTCAAACGGATTAGTTGACCCGACTCAGTACCGCCGTGTACTACGTTATTGGCAAGTGTTTAAGTTCCTACCTACGGATGCGCAGCCAGTCTGTAGCTCTAGAAATCAAGGATTAAACAGGTTTAGAGGGTTAAGCCAGTGTCTTTGATATAGTACCGACCAATAACTTTGTCCAGGCTAACTTAACCGCGAAAGCGAGGCTCTTGGGAGCAAAACCGTTATGCGTACAGGTGAGTCCAGTCCTGAAGGCGGGTTTCCCGCCGTAGGGAACTGGCTCTCCCGTTGGGGTGAACGAGTTGAAATGGTAATTGTCCCATTGAAAGTACAACACAAAAGTACACCGATTCAAGTAACCCCAAGGCGGTAATGGTTCACAAAGAATGTGTATTGCCGTCCTAGAAGGACGAGGTTTCAGACCCAGGAGTTTTTGATGAAAATACCAATCATTCAAGTGGGAAAAAACATAGATTTTAGTCAAGTTTTAAAAACAAAAGTTCATCATGTTTTCGTGTTTATACAAGTTTTTGAACGAGAAGGCGGAATTCAATCATATGTAAAGGATATTTTTCGAGCCTATTTAGCATCTAACGAACTTTTCTATGCAGAAGTATTTTTACTCAGGGATAGTCCTAGCTGCTTTAATCCTTTTGAGTCAGAAAGTTTAAAATTTCATTACTTCAAATCCCAGTCTCCCCAAGTGGAACGAGTCAGAATGGGTATGGCGTTACTCTTCCATCTGTTGCGCCAGCGACCACAGCACGTCTTTTGCGGTCATGTGAACCTTGCGCCATTGGTTGGTCTGTTGTGTCAACCTTTGGGAATTCCTTACACAGTCATGACTCATGGGAAAGAGGTTTGGCAACCGTTACCAACTTCCATAAAATCCAGCCTGCAAAAAGCCGCCCAAATTTGGACAGTCAGCCGTTACACTCGTCAAGTCGCCTGTGCTGCTAATGAACTTGACCCGAACAAAATAAAACTATTACCTTGTGCTGTGAATGGTAATGACTTTACTCCAGGAACAAAATCGACTGCGTTGTTAGAGCGGTATGGTTTGACAGGGGCAAAGGTACTGATGACCGTAGCGCGACTGTGGTCAGGTGATATTTATAAAGGTGTCGATGTTACAATTCGGGCATTACCACAAATAGCTGATGTTTTCCCTGAGGTAAAATACTTGGTCATTGGTCGTGGGGATGACCAACCTCGATTAGCCAAGCTGGCTGAAGATTTGGGCGTAGGCGATCGCGTTATATTTGCTGGCTTTGTTCCTACAGAACAATTGGTAGAACATTACCGTCTTGCTGATGCCTACGTCATGCCTTCCCAAGAAGGTTTTGGTATTGTGTACCTAGAGGCAATGGCTTGTGGTGTGCCTGTGCTGTCTGGTGATGCAGATGGATCAGCCGATCCGTTGCAGGATGGTAAACTGGGATGGCGAGTCCCACACCGTGATTCAAATGCTGTGGCGGCTGCTTGTGTAGAAATACTCAAAGGAGATGACCGACGTTGTGATGGACAATGGCTGCGAGAACAGGCGATCGCCCTATTTGGTATCGATGCTTTCCAGAAGCGGTTGAAAGAACAGCTTTTGTCCTTAGTCAACAATCCATAGTCAAAATTCGATTGAGTATTAACAATTGATTATTGACTTGTTGGTAAAATCGCTATCCTAGAGGGAGAGCAGGACGACATTTAAAAAATGAGCCTTAAAACGTTTCAGTTTAATTTGTCTAATTTACGCCCTTGGCTCACCTTGCTAGCAATTATATGGTTGCTTGGGTCATTAGGCTTGGGTTGGTTGGTTAACTCCTTGGTGATTATTGTTGGGCTATTGTTGTTGACACCTATTCTCGTGTATTTTGGGTTTCGCTGGTGGCTGCAATACAACTTGGCGAGTGACCAGTGTCCCGTTTGTCGATATGAATTTACAGGTTTAAATAACACTCAATTGCAATGTCCTAACTGTGGCGAGCAGTTATTGGTACAACAGGGACATTTTCAGCGCTTTACACCAGAAGGGACAATAGATGTGACAGCAGTCGAAGTGTCTAGCAAAGTACTTGATGATTAGTCATCACTCATGAGTCAAAAACTTGACTTTGTAAACTGAATTCTCAAGCTTTAGGGTGCGTTAACGCTCCCTTATCATTTTTATCAGTCATTAAGCTTCTTGCAAAAGTCAAGAGTTATGAAAATGAAACCATAGATACATACAAATAAATTATCTGTCCCTACCCTCCGGGAAGCCGCCCTGCGGGCGTCTACGCTTCGCTCGAGGGCAAGGTTAATCTGTGTGCATCTGTGGTTCTAATTCTCTTACTCAAATTTACTGCTATTGAGTTGCATATAACTTAACAACCAGTTTGCAGCTGTTGCCCTCCGCGTTTGCCGAGGTCCAAACTCACCAATTTTGTAACCTTTGAAACCCAGTTTTTCTTTCAAGAGTTGTTTGTTCTCTGGAGGAATCGAACGAGTCAACTTAACTGTTGCAGGGCGAGAGTCGATAAAATCCGGTGGTTCTGAGTACTCATCCCGCCATTCTGGTGCGACTTCCTGAGTATCCCACTGTTCGGTTGAGGAGTTGTAGCGATACCCCAAGCAGTGCCATACCAATTGGTTGACTGTAGCATCATCAATTTCCTCATTGAGAATTGCCCAAATAGTTTCTGTCTTGAGTGGTGGCAAGTTTGACATAAACAAATTAGTTGGAATTAAGAATTCTCTGGTGCATAATAAACAGGGTAGGCTGGAAATAGTAAAGACTTGACCAGTTAATGCAGAATACCACACCGCACTCCAAGCAAGTCCGCGCTCATGTCATCATTTCTGGGAGAGTTCAAGGGGTAGGCTATCGCTACGCCACTGTGGATACAGCGACCCAACTGGGATTAACAGGTTGGGTGCGCAACCTCCCTGATGATCGAGTGGAAGCAGTATTTGAAGGTAAGCAAGGGGTTGTAGAACAGATGATTCGCTGGTGTTACCAAGGACCTCCCGCCGCAATGGTTAAAGATGTATTCGTAGAATACGAGGAACCGGAAGGATTACAGGGATTTCAAGTCAGGCGTTTTGAGTAGGTAAGGATTTATGCTAACTTGGTTTACCCGTCCAAAGGTAAAGACCCATCTTGCAGTACTCCTGAAATCCGATCTGGGTGTACACGTTCACTCCCATTTGTGAAGCTTGCAGTGTTCCCACACAGTATTTTAGGGTACGGGCTTTCCGTAGGGCAGCCAGCACCAGTGCTGTTGCAAACCCCTGTCGTCGTGCTTCCGGGAGTGTGGCGACATAGTAGATACCAGCCACCCCTGCATCAAAATATAAAGCTGACGTTGCCACTGGCAAACCTTTCCACCAGCCAAGAAAACGTATATACTGCTGCTTGGTATCAATTCCCAGGCTGAGTTCTAACTCAAATAGATCGTCAAATATTTCATCGGGAATCTCAAAACCGACCATTGCTATCCGCACCCAATGCTTGAGGCTTTCGATATCGTTAACCAAGGTGATCTCCAGATTTGCTGGCAAAGACTCCTCTTGTGGTAAAGCCGATAAATCAATTGCCATAACAGGCAATTCACCCTTAGAAATCAATCCATGGGCTTCCAAGTGAGTTCCCAGGTCGGGCGGTTGGGTACCAGGTCCAGTCCACCAAAACATCGGTATCTGCCGTGCGGTGTAGTAATTGACAGTTTCCGTAATGATTGTATCCATTGACTCAGAGTTGAGTTGAGCACGGAAAACTCCGTTGAAAAACGGAAAGGAAATGCCAGTGGTAAACCGGATCAGGTCAGGTCCTTCATAGAGTTCTCGATGTGGCGCACGACCAAAGTTCATCCAGAATGCGAACATATTGGTTTCGAGTGCTGTCACTAAGTTGGGTGTCGATACGTGCAAAACCTGATTCATCTCTAGCGCAACTCAATTGAATGAAGTAATTATTTATCTGTGTCCATCTGTGTCCATCTGTGGTTCATTATTTCTTTGGTGTACCTTACTCCGGGTTCTTACCGCTATATTTACTCAATTACCAACACGGCTGACCCTTCAATTTTGCCACAACGAATTGCCTCCAAAGCCTCATTTGCTTGACTTAGTGGAAAGAGATTTACCTCTGTACGAATAGGAACTTTCGGTGCTAATGCGAGAAACTCTTCTCCATCTTGACGCGTGAGATTTGCAACAGACCGCAACACCCTTTCTTCCCAAAGAATTTCATAGGGAAAAGATGGAATATCGCTCATGTGGATACCAGCACAAACTACAATACCGCCTTTAGCAACCGCACGCAAAGCAGCTGGCACGAGTTTCCCTATGGGAGCAAAAATAATTGCTGCATCCAAGGGTTCTGGGGGTAATGCATCTGAGTCACCAGCCCAAGTTGCCCCCAATTGACGGGCAAACTCTTGTCCTTGAGTATCACCAGAACGGGTAAAAGCAAAAATTTGACGCTCTTGATAACGAGCGAGTTGAATTAAAATATGTGCCGCTGAACCAAAACCATAAAAACCTATTTTTTCAGCATCGCCAGTCATTCTGTAAGCACGATAGCCAATTAATCCCCCACATAACAGTGGTGCTGCTTGTAAGTCAGGATAGTCGCTAGAAATGGAAAAGCAAAAACTTTCGTCAGCAACAGTGTACTCTGCATAGCCGCCATCAAGGTTGTAGCCTGTGAACTGGGCATAGTCACAAAGGTTTTCACGCCCAGAAAGACAGTAGCGACAGTGAGCGCAACTATGACCTAGCCAAGGAACACCGACGCGATCGCCTACCTGAAATTTTTCCACACGTTCCCCAATCGCCTCCACCGTACCCACAATTTGATGCCCAGGTATCAGAGGGAGTTTTGGCTGCGTCAATTCCCCATCCACAATGTGCAAATCTGTACGACAAACAGCACAAGCATGAATGTGAATTAATACTTGTTGTGGATTAGGTTTTGGCACTGGCAAGTCAGCTAACCGCAGGGGTTGACGCGGTGTCTCCAAAATCATCGCACGCATAAGCCATCTAATCATTCATTTCTTTCAATGTAGCCAAAGCTGAAGGAGACAACCGACTGAGATAGCGGAATATCCAGTATTTAGAAATCGTATCTAAAATCACAGGGAAAGTGGCAATAAAAAGAGATATCACACTTTGATTTGCTGCAAGCCCCAAATGTTCTGCGAATCCTTCAAGAATCACCTCCCAACCATGTGGTGAGTGGAATCCGACAAATATATCTGTGAAGAGAATAATTATGAAAGCCTTGGCACTGTCGCTGAGACCATAGATAACATCATCTATAAAAGATTTTACAATCGCAATTTCTCTTTTGCTTGTAACAATGACTAATGCAAAAGCTATAAGTGACATCACATCAGCAAAAACATTGCTAATAGCTTCATTACTTTTCTCTTGAAATTCCTCAGCGATTTGACGAACTTTATTTTTCACTTTTTCTTCTATTACTTCAGCAGAAATTGGCGGGGCTTGGCGAATTAAGCTCTCAAATTTTAGTTTTTTTTCAAAAGTTTTTAATTCGCTAAGAGCTTCTTCCTCCATTTCATTATTAAGGAAAAGTTGAGTTAAATTTTCACCTCTAATCCGCTCTACTATTGGATTAATTAAAAAATCCTTAGATAAATGCTGAGTTAAAAGAGGTACAATAACTAGCATTGCCAAAAATCTTATAGCAGTTCTTGTTCTCTTTCTAGAAATTTGAAAATTTCTTACAAAATTTTCTTCTGCTTGTGGAGAAAAATCCCCCTTAATTTTATTAAGTGTTCTGCCAATGGATCTCGGAAATGCACCTGTTTTTTGAAAAACAGGGTCAACTTTCATATTGTTGATACGAGAAGAATCTGAGTGGTTATTAACTGCATTATCATTTATTTGTAATGGTTGAGAAACTGGTATTATCTCGACGTCACTATTTTTTTCTTGTGGAATATATTGTGTAATATACTTAGAGCTTACCTCATCGATAAACTTTAATTTTTCCAAAAAAACGGGATTTGATATATTTAGAAGAGAATAGCTGAATCTAAATTCTGCCAAGTTTACTTTGATAATAGTTAAATTTTTTTGAAGGGATACCTGCCAATAAGCCATTACACTTTCACTATAATTGGCTGACTCAGGAGATATTATTTTACCACTAAACTGTTCTATTTCAATATTTTTAATTATCTGAGCCGCCTGGTAAGCTTTTGAGAGCGCTCTTTCTGGCGTCTTGAATAACCATTGCTGAGTACGTTGTAAGTATTCTTTAATTTTTTGGCGGAGAAACCCTGTATTTTTATTGAAGAATGAAGCTTTCATGGTAAATATTGCTCAACTATGTATTTTGCTGTTGTTTTGGTATTGAAAAATTGATAATGGCTAATAAGTAATAATCTTTCTTTATTACTCATTAGCCATTGTTAATTCATAACTTATTAAATAGATAGCTTATTCTGAGTGTACACCTATAAGAGAATTTGGTACAGGCAATGGACGATTTTGTAAAAGTTTAAATTGTCTGGTGCTAGCATCATATGTAAAGACTTCTCCACTCTCAATTTCGTAAATCCAGGCATGAAGAGTGAGTTGACCGCTGTGAAGTCTAGAGCGAATCACTGGGTAAGTTTCCAGGTTTTCTATCTGTGTCAGGACGTTCTGTTCAATTGCAATCTTTAATAGTTTATCACTAGGATAATCCTTGTAGTTGTCTAGGACAAGACGACGGGTAGGTTCGCCATAGTGCCTTAACCAATCGTATACCAAGGGCATCTGGTGAGCAAGATTACCTATTTGCAAGAGTCCTTTCATAGCTCCGCAGTGGGAATGACCGCAGACAACAACATCCTTAATATCCAAAGCTTGAACAGCATATTCTATACCAGCACCTTCACCACCATTGGGCGTTCCATAGGGTGGGATAATATTACCAATGTTACGAATAACAAATAACTCTCCTGGCTGGGTTTGGGTTATTAAATTAGGGTCAATGCGAGAGTCAGAGCAAGTGATAAGTAAAACATCAGGAGTTTGACCGTGAGATAAATGCTCGAAGAACTCTCGATGTGTAATGAAATAGTTGTCATGAAACTCATGAAAACCTGCAATTAGGCGTTTTATTGGCACAATTCGATTCCTCTCTTAAAACTAAATCTTTCTTTTTAAACTTCATATTGTTTAGCGAATTTTCCGAAAAAAAATCTCTTTTTTTTTGTAAATAGTAGAGACTCTCTTGAAAAAGATAGTCTCTTATCAGCTGATTTAATGAGCAATCCACTTAGTATCAGAAATAATACATATGCCTCCAATTTTTTTGAGGATAGGTCTAATTGCTTCCACTAATTGATGTTCTTGTTGTTACGTAGAAACACTCATCGCATAACCATTTGTATGTGTAGGTGTTTCTAAATCATCAATGACTTTGCCTCTATCACCTTTGCCTGTAACATCTTTGATGATGGTATAGCCAGACACACCTACTTTTTTAAAATGTCTCAAACTAGCTGTAGTTCTAGAGAATTGGTAATGATTTCTAACTTCTTGACTGCTTCCACTCTGCTACACTCCCATAATTTTAATAATGTTCATATACAATGGAATTCCTATAATAATATTGAAGGGGAATGTGAGTGCCAGAGCCATAGAAACATACAAACTGGGATTTGCTTCCGGAACTGTCATCCTCATAGCTGCAGGAACTGCGATGTAAGAAGCACTCGCACAAAGAACGGCAAACAAAAGGGCATTACCTTGTGGTATACCGATGAGTTTGGCAATAATTATTCCCAAAATTGCATTGGCAACAGGCATAAATACAGAGAAAGCAATTAAAAAAGAACCAGCTTTCCTTAAATCTTTGATTTTTCTAGCGGCTACCATTCCCATATCTAGTAGAAAGAATGCTAGAACTCCGTAGAATATCTCTTGAGTGAATGGTTGTAGCTTTTCCCATCCTTTATGCCCTGTCAGTAGGCCGATCATCACACTACCAACTAAGAGAAACACAGAACCATTGAGAAAAGCTTCTCGCAAAACTTCATTCCAAGAAAATTCACCATTCTCTTTCTTATGACCGAATACTCTTACTAAAACAATCCCCACAATAATTGCTGGAGATTCCATCAACGCCAAAGCCGCTACCATGTATCCATCAGAGCTAACGTTAAGTATTTTGAGAAAAGACTGAGCAGTAATAAAAGTGACAGCGCTGATAGATCCGTAAGTTGCAGCAATAGCCGCAGCATTATATGCATCAAGTTTTATTTTTAGAACAAAAAATGAGTACACAGGGACGACACAAGCCATGAATATAGCTGCTATCAGTGTTAGTGCTACTTGTGGATTAATTCCGCTCTCCTCAAGTTCATATCCTCCCTTAAACCCGATAGCAAGCAGCAAGTAAAGAGAAAACAGTTTTGGCAAAGGCTGGGGAATTTCCAAATCCGATTTGAGAAAAATTGCCAGCATTCCCAAAAAGAAAAACAACACTGGCGGATTCAATATGTTCGATAAGATAAGGCTTGAATTCATGTCTACTAACCCTGATATTTGCCAAGAAAATCGGCAATGATAATCGATATCAGAAAATTTACTGAAGTAATTGTTACTAATTGTGAACTCTCTCAGTAAATATATTTGAAGGTTGTGGAGATAGTATGAAAATTGTGTGTCGATGTTGTGACATGACTTTGATCAAGGCAACGTACTAATCTACGATCCGTTATGGAGCAAGCTCAAATCAATTTTATAAATTGTTAAAAATTGTCATAAGATTTTGACAATTTTGAGTCCATACGTATGAATTATCGCTTATAGGCAAACTTGGTGACCCTGGGAAGCTAAAACCGCAATCTGTAAATAAATAAAACGGTTGAACAATTTTAGCCTGTAAAAGCCCTCTCTCCCCCTCAGGTAGCCCAATTTTTACACAGTGACTCTGCTTGTTCCAGCACTGTCACTGTCGCCTTTTCCTGCTTTTCTGGCGAATAACCGTATTTCCGCAATAAGCGCTTGACTAAGCGTCGCAGGTTCGCTTTCACACTTTCTTTTTGCGTCCAGTCTATGGTAAGGTTGCGGCGGACTGTTTCCACGAGTTCACAGGCGATCGCCTCTGGCTAATAGCTGCGTTATCGCCCTTAGTATTTCGTTATCTTAAACCATAACCGAAGTATCACTTACATTAAGAGTATAGTCAAACACTAGCTTATTCTCACTTGCTCTTAAAAAATCATGTAAGAATAAATACTAAAAACTTAAGGTGAAAGCGGTAGTTTGCAATGCTTTGAGAGATTGCCTTGTTCCCAGTCAGAGGCTAGCAATACCATTGGGAAGCTCTTTTTCCCTTACTTGTGGCAGAGTCGCTTATATCGCATTTCCAAGGAGAACCTGGAAACGAGCTTTTAATGGCTTCTAGCCCGTCGTATAAACTGGGGGGATCAGATGCCCACCTCACTCTCATTGGATAATTTATTTGTTGGAATACCCTTATGAATTGTTATGACAGGTTTGCAGTTGCGATCGCCATCCAACTACAAACACAATGACTCATCTTGTGGCTACCTAAGTGTGTTCTGCAAAGTTTGGATAACACTGTACATTTGAACTGGATCGAGGACTCGCAGCAAGCTGCTTTGAGTCACAATGCCTAATCCTGTTCCTCCATCCCAAGACACCACTAATCTTCGCGGATGTTGCTGTTGCATCTGGGCAAGAGCAGTCCATAGAGAATCCTCAGGACTTAGCACAAATAGTGATTGACTCATTATTGTCTGCGCTAGAACTTCAGATAAATTTACTTGCATTGCCTGAAATTGCACAATGTCTTGTTCAGTGACAATTCCCACAGGAATATGAACAAATTGTCTCAAATCTGACTGTAGTTGTTCCTCAGTAATCACGACGCAGCTAATCCGAAACTCTGCCATTACTTGAGCTAAACTCAATACCGAAGCAGTCATTGGGGCACGAATCACTTGGGTTGTCATGACATCTGCCACACGCATGAATTTCAGGAGATGAATCGGGCGTAAAATGCTACGAATACTCTCGTGAGAAACGACACCAATAACTTCGTTTTTTTCTCCTACTATAGGTAGATGACGAATGCGATACCGCCGGAATAAGAACAAAGCAGCAAAAACATCTTTAAAAGCAGCTTGCTGTAGGGTAATCACTGGTTGCGTCATGACTTCAGCTATTGTCACCTTTCCAAAGTCGATGCCATCTGCCGTTAGCCGTACAATATCCCGTTCTGTAAAAATTCCCAGTAACTCTGTTTTGTCCATTACTAAGACACAGCTAGAGTCTGTCTGTTGTACGGTCATTGCATCTAATGGTGCAACACTTGATAATGAGCAACTTTGAATTCGCTTTTGATTCATTACAGCAATGACATCTACCAGCAATGTCTTTGGTGCAACAGTCAGTGGATTATAGTCTATTGCCGCCTCTATTGCTGGTTCACCCAGCAGGTCATCAAGTTGCATGGCTGATTTGTCTAGGGAACACTGTTTTATAATGTACCAAGACTGATACAATCCCTTACCTGTTCCAATCTCTTGTCAACTTTGTTACTTTTCGTTACATTTGGTTGTGATTTAAAATTTAGGAGCAATTGAGGCAGGTATCTATTTTGATAGATCACAGGTGGTATGATTCCTGTTGCATATGTAAATAAAAAAGTGTAGAGATGCGTTTCAATCAGCGTCACTGAAACAATAAGAGTGATAAAAACTAAACTCGCAAGCAATCTCCAATATATGCTACAAGTGTGCATCGAAGCTCCTGTTACAGTACGCTGCGTGTCTCTAAGCCGAAAATCATTGTTCTTTTATGCCTAATACCACCTGGACTCGTCACCATATTCTTTCCCTCGCTGACTTCACCACAGTTGAGTACGATACTGTTTTGCAAACTGCTGCTAGTTTTCAAGAAGTCCTATCACGGCGAACGAAGAAAGTACCAACCTTACAGGGACAGGTAGTGGCGAATTTATTTTTTGAACCATCCACCCGCACTCGTAGCAGTTTTGAACTCGCTGCTAAGCGGCTTTCGGCAGATACGCTGAACTTCGCTTCCGGAACGTCTTCGATGACAAAAGGAGAGACTATTCTCGACACGGCGAAGACTTACTTGGCAATGGGAACTGATATCATGGTAATCCGCCATCGAGAAGCTGGAGTCCCAAATGCGATCGCCCAAGAAATGGATCGGCTTGGTGTACACGTCAGTGTCCTCAATGCTGGTGATGGTCAACACGAGCATCCTTCCCAAGCCCTGCTAGACTTATTTACTATCTGTACTCTCCTTGATCCCGACAATCCCCGTGTCGAACTTTTAAAAGACAAAAAGATTGCGATCGTTGGGGATATTCTACATTCGCGGGTAGCGCGATCAAATATTTGGAGTTTTACAGCCTGTGGGGCTGATGTGCATTTAGCCGCACCACCCACCCTCTTACCTAAATTATTTGCAGATTACGGCGAAGATAGACCAGGCAAAGTGTTTCTCCATTGGGAGTTAGAACCAGCTTTGCAAGAAGCTGATTTTGTCATGACTTTGCGCTTGCAAAAGGAACGAATGACTGCTCATTTATTGCCTTCTTTGCGAGAATACCATCAGATGTTTGGTATTACACGCTCAAAGTTGCAACTGTGCAAGCCAAACGTCAAAGTTTTGCACCCTGGTCCTGTTAACCGTGGTGTCGAAATTAGCTCGGAATTGATGGATGACCCAGAATTTAGCCTTATTCAAGCTCAAGTGACCAGTGGTGTTGCTGTTCGTATGGCGCTGCTGTATTTGATAGGAAGTGGTAAGTCCTAGTAGGAGAATATAGAGACGTAGTATGCTACGTCTCTATATTCTCTCTAGATTTTAATAATCAAAATACAAAATATTAGTGTTGACATCTCAAATATTTCGACTATTCTAGAAATATGGTTAAGAAAGATACGGCTCGCTATGCAGATATGTTTGCTGCACTCGGGGCGGAGCCACGGCTTGAAATCATGCGGCTGCTGTTTGCAGCGTATCCACAAGGGATGACTGTGGGTGAGATTCAGGAAAAGCTTAAAATCCCGAACTCAACCCTATCTCACCATTTGGAAAAGCTGCGGAACGAGGGGTTAGTCAATAACCGTAAGGATAAGCAATTTCTGTGGTACTCAGCGAACGCTGAGACGATGGAGGATTTGCTTGCTTTTTTAATGACAGGGAGAACCAGGGGCGAAAGTAGCGCAGAACCGATTGGCGATACATCGCCAAAAGAAGAGTTTATGTTTGAAAAATTTTTTGCGTCAATCCTTGAAAAGCTATTTGGGTTTGCATCTGAAAAATTCCAACTTAGGGGTTTTGAAAAATTCACCCAAAAAGCTATTACAGCTATCCTTTTGGCTCAACGAGAATCTCGCCGCTTGGGGCATAAGTTTGTGGGAACCGAGCAAATTTTGCTAGGACTCATTAGTGAAGACAGTGGTATTGCATCACAGTTGCTTACTAATGTGGGGGTGAACTTAGAAAATGCTCAGATTGAGGTAGAAAAAATTATTGGCAGAGGTAGGGGTAATACATCTATTTTTTTCCCCTTCACGCCTAGAGCTAAACAGGTGTTGGAACTATCGGTAGAACAGTCGCGACAACTTGGTGTCAACTATGTTGGCACAGAGCATCTGCTGTTAGGTATTCTTAAGGAAGGTGCAAGGGGTGCAGGAGAGGGCGTAGCAATTAGAGTTCTGCAAAATTTAGGGGTAGATTTGGTTTCTTTTGAACAACGACTGCGGAGAGCTTTGGCTTAGACAGATGGGGTGTTTCTGGAGTAGTTGCCTAGAAGCACCTAATATTTTATTTGTGTGAAAGTGCCTGCGCAAAGCGCATAAATCGCGCCAGATTCCCGACTTCTTAAAGAAGTCGGGAATCTTGTGTTCATGAACGATTTAGGGTTGCTATAGTGTTTTTTTATGACTTCAATAAACTGAGATCTCGCACCTGTTGCAACAGTGAGGAGGCAAAACCTCCAAACCCTCGTTACCAGGTTGAACCTGGTAACGAGATATTAGAGCCTCTGGCTCTTGTTGGGTGCAAGATCTGAATAAAATGAGGTGACTTTTCTGGAATTTGAGACAAAGGCTTTGTAGAAGTTAAGTAACTAAGTCCAAAGAAACATAGCATACATTTATTTTTGCCGACTTATTTAGTAACTAGCTTCTAAGAGTGTGGGAGAGAAATCAATATGAAACTGACATTTTTGTTAACTGCTGTAACTTTATTAAGCACAATATCTCTAGCCACTCCCGTTCCTGTTAAAGCAGAAAACCCTGCTCAAGTCCGGCAATTGTTAGAAACTGGAGAATGTTTTGGGTGTGATTTAAGAGGAGCTAACCTCAAAGGCGCTCACCTCATTGGTGCTGATTTGAGGAATGCGAATTTAACAGGAGCTAACCTGAAAAATGCCAATTTAGAAGGTGCTGATTTAACTGGTGCCAATTTGCAATCTGCTAATTTAACAGAAGCATTTCTCAATAGTGCTACCTTAAATAAAGCTAACCTCACCAATGCTAATTTGAATAATACTAATTTATATAGTGCTGAAATTGAAGATGGTGTTTTGGTAGGTACTAATTTATTGAAATGATACTAAAAGGCTTCATACTGGCATAAATAAGCAAAAATTCTTGTTCCCAAGCAGTAGCCCGGGAACAAAAACAAGAAGTCTATTGCCTGAATTTACCAAAACCTTGGCGGGAGCGTGAAAGCCCCTGAAAAGCAGGTACGTAGTGCCGTACTTCGTGATCGACGCCAGGGGATGAAACGCGGCTCGGCGCTCATTTATTCAGCCATCCACTTCTCTATGAGCGTGGGAAGTGTCTGTCTTAACCGTTCTTGCCAATTTGGGATAGATTTCAATTTGACCGCTAATTCTTTATCTAATCGAAAACACACAGGGCTACTGGTTAACGGTTTGTCTCTATTAGTTGTATACCTATCTTTGTGACCTTTACGGAATGGCATAGACGCTCAATGTATATAGATGTATACTTGTATGTATAACACAGCAGGGGGGAGGTGATACGACTGTACGCAACACAACAAATGCTTATCAAATTAGATCAACACAGCATGAATGTGTTGGAGTTTCTAGCAGAACAATCTAACAAGCTTCGGAATTGTGCAACCTATCTGCTAAGACAAGCATATTTCACGTTTGGAGAAGTATTAGATGACTCGTTTGGGCTTCATGGAGAATTAAAAAGCAATCCACATTATCAGATTTTCTACTCACAAGCGGCGCAGCAAGTTTGCACAGAAGTTGCTGAATCATTCACTAGCTACAAAGAATTGTTGCCATTGTGGTATTCAGGACAATTAAAAGATAAACCTAGCCTGCCCAAATACCGCAAGAAAAACGGTTTGGCTGGTTGGACTTATCCGAAACAAGCACTTAGTTTTGATATTGAAGCTGGTTTAATCCGTTTGCCGCTTAGCAATGCATTCAAAGCGTTGTTTGGCTTTGATAGTTTATTTGTAACTATGCCTCATAATATTAAATTTGAGGCAGTTAAAGAACTAAGAATATTGCCACTAAACAACTGCTTTTATGCTGAGTTTGTTTGCAGGCAAGTAGAAAATACACCTCTTGAATTGGATAAGTCTAGAGCACTAGGAATCGATCCTGGAATAAATAATTGGCTCACTTGTGTACCAAATACGGGCGACAATAGCTTTATTATTGATGGGTTCAAGCTAAAATCTTTGACACAGTGGTACAACAAACAAGTCGCAACTATCAAAGAAGGAAAACCACAAGGTTTTTGGAACGACAGGCTTTCCCACATCACAGAAAAACGTAACCGTCAAGTTAAAGATGCGCTCAACAAAGCTGCAAAGCTGATTGTTAACTATTGTCTGACTCAAAATGTTGGTACTATTGTTTTTGGTTGGAACCAAAGCAATAAAGATGGTATTGAGACAGGGAAAGTCAACAATCAAAAGATAGTTCAAACACCGACAGCACGTTTGAAAAAACGAATCGAGGAAATGTGCAAACAGCACAAAATTCAATTTGTTGAGACAGAAGAGTCATATACTTCCAAAGCTTCTTTTTTGGATGGAGATAGTTTGCCAAAATACGGTGAGCCAGCGCTGCAGGAGGGTTTCCCTCCGCAGGCGACTGGCGAACCTCGAAGAGGTGAAAAACCCGATAACTGGAAGCCATCAGGAACAAGACCGAAGCGTGGACAATATAAAACCAAGTGTGGTGATTTCATTAATGCCGATTGTAACGGTGCAGCGAATATTCTTCGCAAAGTAGAGACACAGCTAAGCTTGTGCTTGGTTAAGGTCTGTAGGGCAGTGCTGACCCTGCCTACCAGGATAAAACTCTGGGAAACCAAAACTAAAAAGCGGAACAGGACGGCTTTAGCCGTCCTGTTCCGCAACAGTTTAGAATCCCCTCGCCTTTAGGCAGGGGAGAGGTCAATCACCAGTAATCGATAATTCATCAACCCAGATTTTGGGACATACGCCTCCCGGTGTCAACTCTGGTTCTTTTTCCACAAAAATAATTGACTTAAGCAGTTCGAGAAAATCTCCTGCAACAGTGGCTGATTCAATGCTTGTCTTCACACCTTTGTTGACAAGCCAACCATCAAATGGTAAAGAAAAAGAACCTTGTAAAGCTTTCACGCCTGCATGCAGAGCTTGTAAATCATCGATAAAAATGACACTTTCTGCCGTTTCCAAGCTCAATTCCTGTTCGCCAGGTGCGGCGGCAAAAACGTGATAGAAATTAGGGCTGACAGAGACTTTTGCACCAATATTGGCGTTACCTGTCGGCTTGGCATTCATCCTTTTAGCAGTTCCTGCACTGTGGAGAAAACCTGTTAAAACCCCATTTTCAATTAACGAAACTTTGCGGGTGGGAGTTCCTTCACCATCAAAAGTTTCTGCACCAACGTTTGCTGGATGCAGTGCATCATCGTACACTGAAAGCAAAGGAGAAGCAATTTGCTTGCCTAAGTCATCAGGGGTAGATAAGCTTTGCTTGTCTAGAATACTTTGAGCATTAAACAAGTTGGAAAAAGCACCCAATAAACTTAAGAAAGCATCTGGTGAGAAAACAACTCGATATTTACCAGACTTGATTTTTTCATAATTCAAGTGGCTGATAGTTTTCTCTGCCGTTTCTTTGATGCAACCATTAATGTCTAGAGTCTCTAAACTCCGGTTGATTCTAAAAGCACCACCACTGCGGGGTTTTCTCCCGTCTTCCTCAGTTTTGCTGTAAAGATAGATTGATGATATGGAGTGGGATTCTGTTCTCATCGCGCCATCGCTATTGAGATAAAATTTATCAATATCTCTTTGCGCCAAACTGTTATATGGCACTCCTTTAATAGCCGGATGAGCTGTGAGGACTTCTTTTTCAGCAGCTAACAGGCTTTCTATAAGTTGAGAAACAGGTGCTTGAGGTGCTTTTTCGTGTGATGAATTATTCAGGGGAACAGTAGACTCTGGACTAAAATCAGGGACATTTTCTTTCACCCCAAAAAAACTAGCTTCGTAAGCCGTTTTTAAAGCTAATTCAAGTCCTTTGGGATCTACATCTGTTGTGCTGGTAACACCCATTGTATTGTCTTCATTCCAAACACGAACGGTGACACCAGAAAGATTAGAAGCTTTCACTTGCTTAGGCTCACCTTGATCCACTTGCACACTTGTTGCATCTGCTGTTGAGCCATAGATATCGAATTTCTTGATGCCAAGTTTATCAGCACTTTCCTTGGCGTAATTTGCAATCTCAGTGATGTTCGCCATAGTTAATTTAAAATTCACCTATTTTCTCCCTCCCAGGTAGAACCTGGGAGTGTATTGCAGGAGGCAGAGCCTCCTGGTATCGTGTGGCAGAGCCACATGGAAGCCATCCCCAGGTGGAACCTGGGAACGGGTTAGTCTAAACCTGGGAACGAGTTAGCGTCCGCCTACGGTAATCGAATCAACTTTGATGTGGGGCTGTCCTACAGTTGTGTAGATACTGCCACTGACAGAACCACAGAAGCCGGCTGCAAGGGACAAATCTTGAGAACACATGGAAATTTTGTTCATAATTTCCTTAGCTTCACCAATGAGGATAGCTCCCTTCAGTGGCTTGGTGATTTTGCCATTTTCAATCAAATAAGCTTCATCTACACCAAAGTTAAATTGACCTGTAGCACCAACGCTACCGCCACCCATCTTTTTGCAGTAGATACCTTTATCTACAGAGGCAAATAAATCGTCGGTCGTGTACTCACCAGTAGCAATGTAGGTATTACGCATCCGGCTAGCAGCAGCAAAGGTAAAATTCTGACGGCGTCCACTGCCGGTTCTGGGGTGTCCGGTACGCACTGAACCTGTTCTATCTGCTAGGAAGTTCTTTAAAACGCCTTTTTCAATCAATAGCGTTCTTTGAGCTGGCATACCTTCGTCATCCATATCAATTGAACCGAAGGCGTTTTCGGTTCGCCCTTCATCCCAAGCTGTTAAAGCTTCGTGAGCAATTTTTTCACCTTTTTTGTCAGCGAAGGGAGTGGTGTTGCGTTCAATTTGAGTGGTTTCCAGCAGGTGTCCGCATGCTTCGTGGAAGATAACCCCACCAAAGTGATTCGCCATGATGATGGGGTAAGTCCCTGATTCTACATAATCAGCATAAAGCATTTTTCCTGCTGATTCTGCAATGTGCTCTGCTGCTTCTCTATAATCCCAAGCTTTCAGGAAATTGGGATCGCTGGTATTGCCAGCACGTTCAGCCATGGAGGCGCGATGAGCACCGTCAGCGCACAGGAGGATAAGTCCTACCGACTGGGTGAGGCGAATATCACGAGCAAAAGTGCCATCACTGGCGGCAACTAAGACTTCTTGCCAATCACGGAAATAGGTGGCGCGGCGTGATTGTACGTGGCTTGCTTTTTGCTGTAGTTGGGCAGTACCATCAAGAAGAACTTCTCCCATTTCCCGGATGGATGTACACAGAGGTAGCCAGCCATCTTTGCTTCTTTTGGTAGCGTAGTCTCGCAGCAGTTCCAGGTTGATTTCTGGGATGAAGGCATTGGGAGCAGGAAGTTGTAATCCCAGGATAGAAAGACCTTTTTCCAAAGCTGCTTTCAAACCAGAAAAGGAAAGGTCATTGGTGCTAACGTAGCAATCTGCTTTGCCACGAAATACTCTGACTCCTGCACCTGTGGAAAGACGCGGTGCAATGCTGGTGATGGCGTCTTCTTCTGCAAGGCAGCTAATATAGTTGACACGCTCCAAGAAAAATTCAATAAAATCAGCACCAGCAGCACGTCCCAGTCCTAAGAGGGTAGACAAGGGAGCTTCCCAAGATTCATCGAATCGCTCTGGTGTGGAGGAGTATTGTAAAGTGGGGAGTTGTTTGGAGAGCAGTAGAGTATTTGTAAGCATCAGTAGCCTCAGAAAGCTGGCATTATCGGAGTGTTATGGCGGTTCTCAATTGACTGAGTATAATCAGTTAACACCCATAAAAGTCATCATATTAGGGGCGTGAGTGATTCTGTATGAAGCCCTATGAGGGATTGAAACCAGTCTAACAAATCCGTGTAAGCCACAGTCGGTAATCCAGCTTTTCATGCAGGTAGGGATATCCGGCTTGAGGCAAAGCTCAGAAGAATTCAAAAGAGATTGCAGGTTGTTGTGAGCATTATACAAACCGTTACTGAAAAAATGCAGACGCTTCCGCCAGAGAAACGGCAAGAGGTTCTAGATTTTATTGAGTTTCTACAAAGTAAAATACCGCTACAAAATTCAAACAAAGAAAACAGAGAGCCTATTTCGTTTCTGATCACTGCTTAGGAGTCTGTCGGCTGTGTTGATGGAGGTCCCGGAGATTTGGCGACTAACAAAACATATCTTGTGGAACGGGCGTCTCACCCGTCCTAAATTCAGGGCGGGCATCTTTTGCCCGCCCCACAAAAACTGTATTCAATACAACTGAGAACCGCCATAACGGGCAAATTGAGCTGTGAACTGTTCCCGGTCTATACCGCCGCCTAAAGTTAGTATTGCTTGGGGATGAGGTGCTTGGTAGTGGGCGATCGCCAGTCGAACTGGAATCATACCCAACAGGATGACGAGAAAACCTGCTAGAGCAATAATCCAATATCTTTTGAGTTGGTGATCTAACTGTTTCACCTTAAATTCTAGATATCTTGCTGCTGTAGTTTTTCATATTCAATTAAGCGAATAGACAAAAGAATTTCTGCTAAGACACGCTCAAATGCATAGTACCAGCCATGCCAACCATCGAAGATACCACCTTTGAGGATAAGGCAGTAGAACAGGATGATGAAGGGAGCTAATATTTTTTGCTTGCGAATGCGATCGCCCAAGCTCAGTTCACTCTCAGGAATCTGTGTAAGCTTCTTGACTTCAATCACCATGTAGCGGTCTTGCGCCCAAAGCCAGCGATTTAGAGGTTTACGGTCATCATGGTAGATGTAGGAAGAAAGCTGCTTAGAAGTTCCTTCCACAGTAACTCGATGAGCGTGACCATCATCTTTGTAGACTGCTTTTTCTCGTTTATAAAGAACTTTACGTGGTGGGAGTAAGGTACCGTGTAGAGGTTTGCCAAAGACGCAGTATTTAAATCTAACGATATAGCTATCAACTTCCGAGTTTTTTGGTAAGGCTTTGATTTCAACATTGAAGTCTTCAGAAAGAATATAGTCTGCGTCTAGCGAAAGTACCCATGTAGATTCAATTTTCGATAACCCGTAATTACATTGATTTGCAAATGAGTCAAATTTTCTGTGAAAGACCTCTACTTGAGGATAGGCCTGCAAAATCTCCAGTGTTTCATCATTACTCAAGCTGTCAATGACAACAATCTTCTTTGCCCAAGAGAGACGTTGGAGGGCGCGTTGAATGTTGGGTGCTTCGTTGTATGTGAGCAATAATGGTGTAATTTTTTCTATCATTGGTATAGGAATGATATGGCACTGGTTGCCAATAAATAAAGATTTCTAAAGAAAACCTTGCTTAAGAATTTTCATGTATATCTCAATCAAATTTTGAGCAATGCAATTCCATGTATACTTTTTTTGAACTAGTTGGCGGGCGCGATCGCCCATATCCTTACCCTCTTGAGGATGACCCAAATAGCGATCAAGAGCAGATACAATTGCAGGGACATTAACGTCTGTAACATAACCAAGTTGATCTTGTTGAACAACAGAAGCTAAAGCAACACCAGGCGTAACGAGGACAGGGAGACCAGCAGCTAAAGCCTCTAAGACTGCGACTCCAAAGTTTTCGGAGTGGGATGTGAGCGCAAATAAATCTGACCCTTGGATGAATAAGTTTTTCGTCTCTCCTGTAACAAATCCAGCAATATGAGTGCGATCACGAATGCCATTTGAGATGAGAAGAGATTCTATTTCTCGTTCGTATTCTAGAGAACCGCTACCTGCTAAAACCAAGGTGAAGCGGTAATAAGTGAGTTTCCCTAAAGCTGGAATGAGATAATCCAGTCCTTTTTTCGTATGCAGACGAGACAAAAATAAAATGACGAGTTCATCTGTAGGAACGTTAAGATGTTGCCTGAGACGATGGCGAGCGTCAGGCATATATGGAGGAATGAAGAGTCCATGAGGTAGGACAAAGCTAGGAGTGTTTAAACCTAAGGAGGCAATTTCTTGCTGTTCTTGTTGAGAAGTGCAGTGGAGCGCTTTAGAGCAATTAAGGTTAGCGCGTTCTATCAAGTTGAGATAAATATTTTTTTTAAGAGTACTTTGTTGCAAAGACCATTGACAAAGCAGACCATCTGGTGTTGTTATGTAAGGTACACCTCTAAGTCGCGCAATTGCCATCGCTACGGTAGATGGATAGGAAAAAAGGGCGCGAATATGCAACAAGTCATACATAGAAATGTGCTGCCATAGCCATGCTGTGAGTTGACTAGAAAATGCAAATTCTCGTATAGATACAGCAGATGGCGAAAATCGAGGAAAAAAATACACTGGAACTTGTTGGTATTGAGTGCGTTGATCTAGAGGTACATCCAGTATTTTTGAACCATTATCGTTAGTCGTTGCGATTTCAGCATCTACACCACATTCTCGTAAAGCCTTGACCATTTCTAGAGTGGAGCGACTTGGACCGCCTCGCACCTCGGCTATTGAGGCAATAACATGAAGAACTTTCACCATTTAGCTCCAAATAAATTATTTCTGTTTATTTAGACAACTTGATTTTCTAGTGTTTGTTGCCAGTATAAGTAGGCGTTCTCTGTGTTATCAACTTCAATCAAATACTTTCCTAGTGCAAGGTACATGAGGAGGGCAAGCAGAGAAAAGGTGAGATTTCCTAACAAAAATGCTTCTGCAAGGCTTCCTACAAGAAGGGACGCCAGACCAGCAATAACTGTGCTACTCTGCAGAAAGTAAATAGGTTTTCTGTGAGTAAGCTTGTTAAGCTGAAGCATCATCTTCAAACACTCTAATCCAAACATGACTAATGGTAGAAATCCTAACAATCCAAGACTTGCTCCAGCCGTTAACCAAGAACTTTCGCCATAACCTAAACGCTCCCCATACAAGGGAACACCGAAAAGTGGGTAATTGATAAACTGATTCCATAAACCTAACCAGACACCTTCACGCGTATTAGTACCTGAAAGGAATTTGTCAGTCGCTGCGGTGTAAGAAGTCCCCCAACCTGGCATGTCTTGACTAAAAAACGGCAAAATAACAGCCAACACAATACCAACGAAAATGCCTAAACGTAGCAGACTACCTGCTCTATGGCGGTAGAAAAACAAAATTGACACTATTCCCATTATTATGCCAGTGCGAGACGCGGTTAGGAATAGAGCAATCATTACGAGGATTAGACCAACCATCCAGCAGGTTTTTACCCAATCTCCTTGCTTGCGGCTTTCAATGAGGAACATGAAGCAGGGAATATTAGCTGCTAAGAGAACGGCAGCGTGGATAGGGTTACCACTCGTTCCCAGAAGCCATCCATGTACAAATGTAATTGCATACACATCGAAGAGTGCTTGGTAGGCATTGACAATAACAAAAATGACGCCAACCATAGCAAGTGACCATACACCTAGATAAAAATTTTGTTCATCCTGTAGCCAACGAGAAGGTCCTAGCCTGACCATCAGTACAACTGCTCCAAAAGTCAACACAGCCAGGAAGGCAAAGCCAATATTGCCATAAACTAGCGTCTTGAAAAAAATCACAATCTGAACCAAAATCAGGTATTTGAGTGGCTGTGGGGTCAGCCGACGACGCCATCCATTCTGTGTTAGGAATCCTAGCAGGAGAAGGCAACATAGCAGAATAATTGCCAACGGTCGCCCTACATTGCGTAGTTGCTCCAAGGGAAAGACCAAAGGAGGAGCCTGTTTTATCCACTTATTTTGGTACTTTGCAATAGAAGCTGCAAAACAGCACAGTGTAAATAACACCCAAGCTAAACGACGTGAACGTTTAGCTTGATACACCACTAGCAGAGCAATGGTAATGCTCACGCAGCCATAGGGGCTGGCGATGAGATCCAAAAGTTGGCTAATAAAACTTGAACCCATAAGTTATTTTTCCCTACAAGTCCGTAGAAGTATGCACAACAGGACTATTGCTTGTGTTTCACTTAACTCGTTTTGTCTAATATTAGGTTGTGGATCAGTTCCCTCCAACGGCTTGCCCAGATATCCGCAGCATAAGGAGCAGCCAATTGTTGCGATCGCTTTCCCCAAGTAGATAAATCTTCGTAGCGTTGATGTAGAATCAGCAATGCTTTTGCTAAAGCTTCAAGGTTATCTTTAGGAATCATTAAGCCATTGTACCCAGGACGAATCACCTCAACAGCCGAGCCACAAGCATCTGTACAAACAATTGGTAAACCAGCAGCAGCAGCCTCAACCAACGCTAAAGGCCAAGGATCTAATCGACTTGGCAGCAGAAATGCCCCAGCAGACTGCCAAATTTTTTGCATTTGTGTTGGTTGTAAAAAGCCGCAATTGTCAATTCCTGGCTGTCCTTGCAGTTGTGATGATAGGGGTCCTTGACCACAACAAACTAATTTCCAAGAATCTGATACCTGGCAGCGATAAAGTTGGTAAGCTTCTGCTAGCAAATCAACAGCCTTTGCCGAAACATATCGACCGACAAACAGAAAAGAACGAGGCCAACAAGTATGTAACCGTTTTTCCCAGAGCGGGAACCAAGCATTGTAATCAATACCGTATAGCCCACGCACAATTTTTGCAGGTAAAACACCCAAGTGAGTTGCATATTGCCAACTGCGTTCTCCGCTGACAACAACGCGATCCATACGTTGCAAAAATGAATGCAGCATCCACGGAGCTAGGTGTTGTTTCCATGTACCCCACCAAGGGGTATCCATGCCCATAATTAAGGCTGTATGAGAGAGTTCAGATGCAAAAGCTAAATGACGATAGGGTTGGTGAAACCAGCCACTGAGAATGACCACATCTGGAGATTCTGCCAACACCAATGACTTAACTAGGTTAGCCTCCTGTCTTTCTTGAAGATTTAAGAGCCGACAGGGAATATCCTGCATCAGTTGGTCAGAAAATGCCGTCTGAGTGCGAGCTTGAAAGGCAATAACAAACACATCAATTTCTGGTAAGAGATGCAAGGCTCGCCAGCACGCAGCCATGTAACCAGAGATATCAGACCAACAGAAAACAACTTTTGTACTCACGGCAACTTCCGGCATTCAATGCCAAGTTCGTTATGCCACCGTTTTGGATCTTCTACTTCAGAAAATGCAGAAATACCAGAATCTCCTATGTATGCTCGGTGGATATCTTTAAAGCCAACATTTTCTAGCTCAAGTGACAGTGATTTGTAGTCCCACATCCAAAGGTGTTGACCTCCGCTGACCCATTCTTTCAAAAAGGCAACTAAGTTACGCTGGCGATTTTCTTTGCCCAACCAAGTTATTCGCATGAATTCTAACGCAGCCTTAGAAGAGGTGGAATGAATGTAATTTTTTACCATAAACTCAAGATCGGGCAAAACAAAACGAAATATTCCTCCGGGTTGCAAATATTGGTAGCAGTGTTTGAGAGCTTGACGAAGCTCGTTTAAAGTCAGGTGTTCAAGTACATGTGAACAATACAAAAATTCAACACTTTCTTCTGGAATTGGCAGTCCTTTAACAATATCTCCATACCTAACATTTTGTGGAAATCTTCCATAAGAACCTGATGGTATTAGCTTGCCAATAATAGGTAGTTTTTGTAAGAGAAGCGCAGGGCTAGAATCAAAGTTAAGCCATTGGTTGGGTGCACAAAGTCCACAGCCAAATTGGGTATATTGTGTCTTTGCTTTCGAGGACATAGTACGTTGTCATTTTTAATTGAGTTATGCAAACTGTTTAAATGCATTCATTAATCGATCTACACATTGCGACCAGGTATACTGAGTTGCATGCTTAAGCCCTTTCTGAGCATAGTCTTTGCGAAGACGAGAATTGTTATCTAAGTTAATAAGAATATCCACAATGACATCAGTTGCTTCTGGGTCAACTACAATACCTGCATCCCCCACCACTTCCGGTAGAGAGCCTTTATTAGAAACAACAGCCGGGACGCCAGCAGCCATTGCTTCCAGCGCAGGCATACCGAATCCTTCGTAGGGCGAGAGAAACAACAGGGATGATGCGCCACGCAGCAGGCGGGGTAAGTCTTCATCTGAAACCATGCCAAGCAGGGTCACGTTCGAGTGAGTTTGAGCTATCTCAGTATAAGGAGCTTCAGGCTTACCCGCCACTACAATATGTAGGTTACTTTGATGCTGACAAAGAGCCTCTGCAACGGCTAAAACAAAATCCCCTCCTTTTTTTTGACGCAAACCACCAATGACGAGAGTATATGGTGCTTCGACTGGGCGTTCCAATTCTGCTCCATTGACTGAAGCAATATCAAAAAAGGATTGTTCAACACCATTTCCGATAACTATAATATTTCGTGGATCAGCGCCCAACAGGTCTACCATTCGCTGCTTGGAAAATTCCGACACAGTAAAAACAACTCGACATTCAGACAAAGCACGACGAACCCAGCGCTCCCACTTGTAGCGAAACCATCGATGTTGCCACGTGTGTGACCAAGGTAAGTCTGGTTCAAATGCTTGAATGTCGTGAATAGTAACAGCTACCGGGCATTTTGACGCCGGAATGTAGGTTTCCATAGGAGCGTAGAGCCAGTTCGTTTCATAAGGTAGATATTTATCCATGCGCGGATAACCAAAGAGTTTCCACGTACGCTCAATAGCGTTTTCTTGCATGGGAAAAGTATGCATGGGTAGTTTGCGTAGTAGACATCGTGGGTCAAGCTTACCGTCGCTTCCCAGCCATTGTTGTGAAAATAGCAACTGTAACTCTACTTCCCTTCTTTGTGCAAGTCCAAGCAAAATGTGGTTCATATGTCGCCCTATTCCTGTGCAGGGGAGGTAGGTACGAATGGGATGAATAAAAGAAACAATATTCACTATCAGTTGAACTCTGAATACACAAATTTACTCAACTCTTATCTTGCAGTTCCTCGTTCACAGGCTCAAGCCTGTAAGCTAATGGTGCTGAACACTAAAATTCAGACTCTTGAAAGAATTTCATGTTTGAAATTTTAAAACAAACTTGTAAAGGGTATGATAACGTTGATTTATTAATTTATTGCGTTTGATTTTTGTATAAAACCATAAAATGGGTTTGAGCAGCAAATCTTGTAGCGCTATTTTTCCCTTAATAATCAAAGATTCAGATTTTAAACGATACTTTAAAAAAATGCTGCGGCGAGACATTATAGAGCTTTCCTTGATTCCTGCCCAATGAATGAAAACCATTTCCTTTTTGTGATCAGGCATACCATAACACCAAGTTTTATAAATTTTGTTCTCAAAATAAATAGAACCAGGCATTGGAGACCAGGTTAAACGACTTAAGTGAGGCATTAAATCATGAATAGAAGCATATTTGATATCACTACTGTGAACCAGATAATTTAGAAAGAATTGATCCGTATTTCGTGCATTGAGTTGAAAGCGATTTTTTTGCAGGAACAAACCAACTTCCTCCAAATATTCAATACTAAATAAATTTTTCTTAGAGATCCATCTTCCAGAATTAAAACCTTGTACCTTGTTTTCAATTACCAATTTTTCTCTTAAAAAACCAGGGTTATAGACTTGATCAAGACCGCCTTCAAAATGAAAAAAATCACAATTGAGAGTATCAAGAGCAGTAATCAAAGGTTCAAGGTTATTCAAGACTACGATTCTGCTATCAAGATAAATGAATTGGTCTAAAGGTCCCCAAAAGCTAACAAAACGCCTAAACCAGTATGGATTTGTTGGTGTGCTACTAATTTCAAGTTGTGATCCAATTATCTCTAGCCTTTTGAAAAGAGGGTTTTCAAAAATCTTAAAAGAAAAACTCTTTTCTAGGGATTTAAGTTTTATATAATTGTTATCAAAAGGGATTAAATATAAAGATAAAGACGGATTAAATTCACGAAAGCTTTCTAGAAAAGCTATAGCCCAGTTATAAACTGTGTCGTTTGCCAGAAAGTATGCTCCTATGAGTTTTTCCTTTTTCATAAGTTAACAGCAATGATTTTTTAGTGATTGAGCAATCTGTTAAAACTCCCCTGGATACCTCCTACACCTACCATACACAAGTATAAATTGTACAAATATGCTGATTTATTCCTTTGAGATTTAGCCAGAAGGATAGCAAATGCATACCTTGAAGCTAAATACGAAAAACCTATTAGTGATCTGAGGTAATTAAACACAGTTATTTTTTCCTTCATGTACACTCTAGAATTTCCAAATCCCAAACCTGCTACCTTAAAAAAGTCAGAGTTTAGTTTATTGGGAGATACCCAATGATGGACTAGAGCTTTGGGAACATAAATTGCCTTGAATCCTGCTTGTTTAGCACGAGTGAGATATTCAACTTCATCTCCACGATTAATTTTATTATTTTTGTTTTGGATACCTGTGTGCATAGATCCAAGCTGCTCATAAACAGAGCGACGAAAGGCAAGGTTTGCAGCTAGAGGACCTGGAAGATCCACTGGAACAACTTCATCACCTAAATCGTAAGCAGAAAGAAGTTGCTCTAATTTAGAATTTAACCAATCTGGAGGAGCTACTACTTCCCACGAAAGCAGAATACGCCCGCCAACAATATCGATACAAAAATTTTCAAAAGCTTCAATGAGTCCGATGAGCCATTCCTTATCAAATTGAACATCATCATCAACTATCGCGAGAATTTCACCTTGTGCTTCTTGCAAAGAGCGATTTCTTGCAATATTAGCTCCGGCTCTCGTTTCATTAAAATATTTCAAGGTATGAGGAAATGTTTTCTGATAATCAGCCAACAAACAAAAAGTATCATCCGTACATGCATTAGCAGTTACTATAACTTCTAATGCTAGATAAGAAGGTACTTCAATCTGAGAAATGCTGTCTAAAGTTTTCTGAAGTAACGATTTTCTATTATAAGTAGGAATAACAATAGAAACTGATTTGTTCCGAGTTTTAGTTGCTAAAGATTCTTGAATTAACATATTTTTCTAAATCTTGCTTGTGTCTACTTAGGTTAAGTTTATATCTTGTATCAACTTTAAAGCTTTAAGACCAAATTTTAGTTGGAACCTTGTTGTAAAACATGAATGTCAAAAATGATCATACTTGAGCAAAATTAAGTTAATTGTGAAATTTAAAATAGAAAATTAACAAGTACCGCGCCATCTTCGCAGAGCTATCAGCCATTCTTTAGGTAGAAGATTACGTATTTTGCAGGTAAGATTTTTCCAAATAAAAAATCTCCAGTATTCTTGCAAAAAATATATATTCCTTTTTAGGGGATGTGGAAAGTGCTTACTGATACGCCACCGTTCTTTTGTATAGGTTAGAATGTCTCTGCTTTCCCCATCTGAAACATCAAATTTTGAGATCATGATAGGGAGTTCTTTAAAACTACAACCATCTACGTATAATCTGACGAGAAAATCATGATCTGCACACCACGTCAATGATGTATCAAATGGAAACTGGACTTGTAATTTTCTCTTAACAAAAATACTTTGATGACAAGTAGGTATGTGGTGCCAAATATCTGAAAGTTTTTGAGGAACCCTCTGAAAAACGCGTGTTTGATATCTATCAACTACAATTGAGGTAAATCCGCCATAAACAACATCAACTGAGCTATCAAGGTGAGTTGCCACTTGAGCCAATGTAGCTTCTGAATAAAATTGATCGCCAGAATTTATAAAAATGATCCAATCCCCGGTAGCTACCAATGCTCCTTTATTCATGGCATCATAAATTCCAGCATCTTTTTCACTAACCCAATAAGATATCATTTCATCTTTCTGGTGCAGAAAATTAACAGTGTCATCGTGTGATCCCCCGTCAATGATAATGTATTCTATGTTTGTATATGTCTGAGATATAACACTAGAAAATGTTTCACGTAACCCACAAAGTCGATTGTAAGTGACTGTAATAACGGAAATAGTTGGAAAATATTCATCAAAAGATGGTTGCTTTTCGAGTAGGCGTCTTCCACCAGAAATTTTTTTATCTATGTTGATTGGTTCCAAATCTTATAGCCACCCTCAAATAAGCTTCAATATTGAAACCACCTAGATTTCTGCAAAACCTGACGGTAGAGTTTTTTGTATAGCTGAACCTGAACTTTAAGTGAGTATTCAGTAAGCGCGATCGCTCCCTTGGGGCGGCTCCTTAGGAGCATCCCTCGACAGTCTAGCTTCATGCGAATCGCGCAATCTCTCATTTTCTAATAACACCTCAATCCCAGTAGAAAAATCATTTGTTAAACATCCTTGCCACTATTTGCAACTGCGAAGCTTCATATCAAATACAGGGCTACTCCAGGATCGACGAATAGACTCTAATTCATCGAGTACTGAGAATACCCCTTTCACATAATCCTGCCCAGTCCATTTCATTGCTCGTTCAAAACCACGTTCTATCAGTTTTTGGCGCAGAGGTATATCATCCCAGAGCAACTTAATGGCTGAAGCAATGTGTTCAGGATCTTTAGGATCTACTAGTAAAGCAGCATCTCCCAGTTGTTCTTCAGCACCTGTAACTTTGGAAGCAATCACAGGACAGCCAAGGGCAAAAGCTTCTAGAGGTGGTAGATTATCTGGACCAAAGAATGTAACAAAGGTGAGTGCAAATGCATTACGGTAGAGAGATATTAAATCTTCTTGAGGCACAAATCCCAAAAAGTATGCTTGTTCGGATAGCTCGAGTTCGGCTGTCAACTCCTTAATATATTGCTGAGTTCCCTTGTTAGAGCCAGAGAATACAACCGGAAAGGTAAGATTATACTTGTCTCTTAACCATTTAACAGCCAGTAGTAGATTGGCATGGTTCTTATGTGCCCAGAATTGAGCAGGGTAGAATAAATATTTATCAGGAATATTATATTTCTCAAAAATGACTTGCTCAAAGCACTCCGAAGTATTTAAGGTAAACTGTGGTGTAGGAAAAGGTATAACTTTAATTCGCTCAGGTGGTATTTGGTAAAATCGCTCAACTTCAGCTCTACCTGCATATGTTCCGACCAAAATAAAAGCAGATCGCTGCAATAAGGTTGAATATGACTTTTCTCGTAAGTTCCATTGTCCTTTTGAACTTACCTCTGGAAAATAGGGTTGAAGCCGATGTTGTAAATCCCAAACAGTAGTAATGTATGGAACCTCCATCGTTAGACAATGTGGTCCCAAAGACCATACAGCCTCGATATTGCTGTTTTCAATAAGCTTCGTGATAAGTTTTTCATTCCCTGATTGGACATTAAACTCGCTTGTGGGGTGTTGTAGCTTGTTAATAATAGCCTCGGCAGTCCTGGAAAGGATAGAGTGTAGTTTCTCTTTAAAGCTTCTATAAAGAGATATAAATTCAATATGCCGAAGTGATGGTAGCTGTGGGGGAGGTTCTTTTTGCCAACTAAACAAGATAAAGGTGTGACCACTCGCAGCTCCAACCTTGACTAGAGATTGGAACACTTCAGCTTCAAATGTATAACCACCACCAATTTCAGCTAGATGATGGCTTAAAAGTATACCTACTCTCATTTAGCCTTTCACCATAAAGTAAATACCCCAGGTATCAAATCCTGGATTCCGATCACTCATCCACTCGCGACATACAGTAAGCTTGTACTGCTTTTGTGCCAAGAGTAAGTCTATTTCCGGCTTAAACAGGTAACGCATTCGATGAGTTTCTTGAAGCTCCTCAACTGCACCAGTGTTTTTATATTTGATAAAGACTTGATAATTAACATCTACTAAATTGTCATTCGGATGCATAACTGGCTCAGCAATCCTAGTGACGCTAATTTCGTCATCCTCCAAGCGCTTGATAGGAACCATGGGGCGATCGCTCAAAACCGCAGGTCCATACCAGCAGTCGAAAATGAATACACCACCAGGCTTGAGATGAGTTTTAACCGTCGCAAATGCAGCCTGTAAATCCTCATTGGTAGTCTGATAGCTAATCACGTGAAAAAGCGAGATGACAGCATCATATTGCTTGTCCAGCCGAATAGTCCGGATATCTCCTTGGGAAAACTCTAATCTCGATGCTAGTTCTGTAGGGAATTGGGAAAGGCGATTGCTTGCTTTTTGCAACATTTCCTGGCTAAAATCCAACCCGTGAATTTGGTATCCCTCCTTTGCTAATAGAACTGCGTGGTTCCCTGTACCGCAACCCAATTCCAGGATATTTTCTGCATCTGGTGCATAGGTTTGAATCAACCGATGAATAAATTGCGCTTCTCCCACGTAGTCCTTATTGCGGTAGAGCAAATCGTAATAGCGGGCGTAATTGCGAAATACATTCATACTCATTAAGACCTTAACTTGAAATAAATACCGTGATAACAAGAGACTGAGTTTTTTGGGTAAAAGGGAATGAAGCAGCGATCTATTCTATCTTCCCAAATATCAATCAATTCATAGCCAATATTGTTAAAGCTCTCTATAAATTCTGTTTTATTGAATACATATTGAGGATAAAAAACCTTGCCACCGTTTTGTAAAGTCACAAATTGTTTGCCACTATATACAGGTAAGCGATTAATGAGAATGTGTGTAGGTTTTTTCGGCAGTTGTTCTATTTCTTTAAAAAAATTATCTATATATTGAACAGAACCAGAAGCTATTAAGATATCTGTATGACTACCATTTGTAAAAGATGTCGTAAATAATAAGTCTTTCTCTTGACGTTTTTTGGCTAGTTCCTCACCAGCCTTAACTATTTCTGGCAAATCACAAACAATCCATTTCACTTTATCAAAATTTACGTATTTTTTATAGGTATAAAAGTGAATGCCTATATTTCCACCCAAGTCAAAAATAGTATTTACAGGATGATCTGTGAAGATGGAGTGTAGCCAGAATAAGACTGAATAATCATAACAAGCAACTGTACGTTTGCTGTATTCCCAATCTCCTAACTCTGCCATCTCCTTATATTCTTGAGCTAGTTCATCATTGTCATAACCAATAGGTTTAGTTTTCGGTGCTGATTGAATAGCTTGTTCAAAGGTATTAAAAACTCCTCGAAAACAACCATAGCAGTCTCCTGCAAATCGAGTCTCGTATCCTAATTTCTGAAAATACCCATATGTTTTCTTTGCAAAGGGAATTGCCTTAATCATTTTCCTCATTTGAATACCTCCGCGATGACTTGTGCTACCCGGCAGATTTGATCATCAGTCAGGTATCAATGCACTCAAGCAAGTATTTTTTCTCGTTGCCGTCAAGCAATGGCTGATTAACTAGTATTGGGTTCATTAATTACCTAAGAACTATCTTGGCTTGCGCTGCACTAATGCCAGTAAACCGGGTTTTGTCCAGTTCACCCACATAGGGACCTTGTTTGACCTCAATCATTTCAGTTTCTTCTATGATCTCGAAACCATGACCACCAGTGACTAAAAGGATGACATCACCAGACTCTAAAATGCTACTTTCTAGGTATTGTTGCTCGTTGTTGTAAAAGTCTACGCGCAGCTTGCCCTTTTTAATCACTAGTACTTCCTGAGTGTATTCCACTTCACGGGGTACAGGATTGTGGACATGGGGTAGTATGACTTTACCCACTTGATGGCGCATATATGCCAACTGCTGAGATAGTTGACCTGGTGTTAAAAAGTGAATACCTGGCTCGTTAAAATTACGGGAGATAATTAGAGCTAAAAGCTGATTATGATAGGTAATCTGTTCAATCATTTTGATGATGGTTTTGTTGGAATAATCTCACTTAGCTAGATAGTATTTTGAGCAAAGGTGCATACTCGAATGACACTAAGTTAAAAAGCAAATGAGCAGAGAGCAGAGGGCAAGGAGCAGGGGGCTTTTTCTTAATTTTTCGCTGACAATTCATTTATCATCCAGTTCGACTGAATAAAGAATTTTCCCCACTTGGGATCTAGTTGCAAATCGCCATAAGGACCCGGGACTGCCTCTACTTGTAACGTACAACAGCGCTGGACAAAATCAATATTCTGTGTAAGATCTGAGTCTGTTATCCATGGACTAAGGAAGTACCGACCTGGATATAACCCAACATTGTCAACATAACCCTGCACAGTGATGTTGTCTTTAACTCGACCAACTTGCAAGCCATCATGATTTGAGCGAATATCAAGAATAGGGTCCCCTAACGCATTATGAACAATGACCCCAAAAGAAGGGTTAACAATTGGCTCATAAAATTGGGCGTGAAGTGTAAAACAAATGCTACCGCCAACCGGAATACTCATGGTTGGTTTTCCGTTACCGTTAGCAATCTCGAATTGAATAAGTTTGGCTTCCCCAGTCGTAATTCTGTCGTTCCATTCTCTTAAATCGATACTACTTCTTTGTTGGGTATCCCAGAGATATTTTCCTACGATTTCTGTAGGCTGTCCTGTAGCCGCGATACTTCCCGATTTTAATAGTATGGCTGTGCTACATAAGTATTGTATACTAGCCATATTATGACTTACAAATAAAACTGTTCTCCCTCCTTTTCCCACTTCCTCGATCTTCCCCAAACACTTTTCTTGGAACTGAGGATCTCCTACCGCCAGCACTTCATCCACAATTAAAATCTCCGGCTCCAAATGGGCAGCAACTGCAAACGCCAAACGTACATACATCCCTGACGAATACCGCTTCACTGGTGTATCTAAAAACTTTTGTACTTCCGCAAAATCAACTATTTCATCGAACCTGCGTTTAATTTCTGCCTTGCTCATCCCTAAAATTGCACCGTTAAGATAGATATTTTCTCTACCTGTTAACTCTGGATGAAACCCTGTCCCCACTTCTAACAAAGTTGCAACTCGACCCTTGATGTGGATTTGTCCTGTGGTTGGTTCTGTAATCCGACTCAGAATCTTCAGTAGTGTTGATTTACCCGCACCATTACAACCAATAATGCCAACACTGTCGCCTTGCTTAATCTCAAACGATACATCCTTCAATGCCCAAAACTCTTCACGAGATTTATTAGCTTCGTCTTTTGACTTTTGAGTTAAAGGATTGAGTGTTGTTAGCAAAGACTTTGCACCATTAGCAATTACATCCCGCAGTGCAGTGTAGCGCTCTTGCTGCTGATGACCAAGAATGTATTTTTTACCTAAATTTTCAACTCGGATGACAGTGTCAGACATTTGCTATTCACTTAAATCACATCTGCTTTTTGTGTAGTCACTAATATTTGGACACACCACAGCGGCGACACCAACTTTGAGCGTCAACTCTGATAATTTTCTTGTCTAAGAAACAATTCTTTAATGATTTCTGTGGGAAGCATGAGTTTAATAATGAATTTCCAAGTTCTAGGCAAGCAAATAATGGTAGGGCAAAAAAAGGCTGCTTTCATCAACCACTTAATTGCTTCCAGCTTATTTCCATTTGAATTTTCAAATCTTCCATGTTTTAACATAGCGGAAGCATAAAAAAATCTCAAACTTAACTTGTTTTTTAATCTAGTCAATAGATTGTGATCTTGTTGATATTTTTTAATCACCTTCCTGGCTTCTGCCATAGCAACGACATTATCCTTACAAGTCTTAGCATCATCATGATGTCTCATTTCTGAGAAACATTTTGGTAAGTAGTGAAGCGGATATATCATTCTTATACGCAGCCAAAAATCTAAGTCCATTGTGTATGATAATGAAAGATCTAAGCCATGTAATTGATGGAAAATATCTTGGCTAAAAAAGACAGAAGGTTGCGGTAAATATTTTTCATGATGATATTGAAGTAAATCTTGAAATGAATATCTTTCTCCCTTGACGTAATATCTCCAACTTTCTACGCCTTCTTCGTTAGCATTCATCAAATATCCATCTCCAGTAAGGAAATGACAATTGGGATTGTCACGCCAAAATCGCCCTACTTCCTGGAGAGTGTTTGGACAAAAAATATCATCAGAGTTAAGCCAAGCGTAAATCTTTCCTGTCGCTTTATGAAAACCTTTGTTTATAGCATCTGACTGTCCCCTATCTTTCTCGCTGACATAGTAGGCAAGCCATGGTGCATACTTTTCGATAATTTCGAGTGAATTATCTGTTGAGCCGGCATCAATAATGATGTATTCCAAATTCGGATAACCTTGAAGCAGCACTGAACGGATGGTTTGCTCAAGGAAGTGACCATAGTTGTAATTCGGCGTCACAATGCTGATGCGAGGATACTCAAAATCACCAGGTATTCGCTGCGACAAGGGAGGAGTTTGCTCTGTCCAGGGCCAACCAGTTTTACCTGGTGGGGGTGAGGGTAAGTCAGTTAAGGTGAGTGTTCTAGTGATGAGTGGCATAATAGGTGAACTTGTTAAATGTTGAGTACTTTTTATGTACGTTTTTCAGTTGTTGAAGTCAGAACTTGAAGAACGTTGATGAAGAGGAAGGCTAAAGAAACAATTCTCCAAGTAATTTGTCAAGATAAGTTTGATGAGTCCTTAGTAAGCACTTTAGTGCTTTGGAAAGGGCTGAAGCCCTCACTACAAGCCTTCAAAGTTGGTGTAATCAATTACTAGGCAGACACTTTCTGCTCCCTCTTGGTTTGTCTATTCAACACCTGATGATAGAGTGAGATATATCGCTGTGCCTGGAGTTCTATAGGGTATTCAGCAAGAGCGATCGCCCGACAATTTTGACTCATGCGATCACGCAAATTATCATCCTCCAACAACTGCACAATTCCATGACAAAAATCATCAGCATCTTCTGGTGTAGCTAAGTAGCCAGTGATATCTGGACGCACCAAATCAGGAACGCCACCAATTTTGAACGAAACCATTGGAGTGCCACATGCCATGCTTTCTTGTAGCACTAAGGGGAGATTGTCGGCGCGGGTGGGAAAAATAACCAAGTCAGCAGCAGAATAAGCGATAGATTTCAGGCGATCGCTGCTGACATAACCAAGGTTTACGGTAGCCATCCCCACTGCCTCAGAAATTGCCTCACCACCACGACCTATAGTTAAAAGCACAGTTTCAGTCTTCAGGGATGGGGGTAAGTTTTGTAAGCCTTTCAGTAGTAAATCACCTCCCTTGCGGGTATTTGTTAGACTTTCCGCTCCAAACATCAAAACCTTTTTGCCTATTGGAATATTAAGCAAAGAACGGCACTGTTCAGGGTCAAGAGGTTGATATACTTCTGTGTCAATACCATTAGGGATGTCATGAATGGGGAAGCGGTTAAGAATACTTTGTTTAACCTGTTGAGTCAGCCATTGACTGAGTGTCACAATTGTTAAATTGGCTTTGCTGTAAACCCAATTTTTCAGCTTCCACTCCAGATGAGTGTTGTCTTTAGGAACAGCGGGGTACGCCTCTGGGTAGGGACACTGACCGCAGCCAGTTTTCCAGCGATCGCAGTCATAGCTATAGGCGCAGTGACCCGTAAAACTCCACATATCGTGAAGCGTAAAAACTGCTGGTTTGTTTTCAGTTAATGCTGGAATTGCCAGGTAATTGAAGTAATCATTATGCAGATTGTGAAAGTTAAGAATATCTGCATTCTTGTAGAAACTGTGTTTCGGAATATCAAAGCTATTGACATGGTTGAGGTAGTTAAAGCCAAGACGCCAAGCTACACTCCAGAGCGGTTTTTCAATCCGTTTATTGCGCTGCAACAAGGCTACTTTGTCGCTACTGGTTTCGACTTGACCCACGAGCAACCGAGAGTCAACGCCTTGAGCCAGCAAACCTTGATGCAATCGATAGCCTGCGATCGCTGCTCCACCAGAAATATCAGATTGGTTGATGTGTAAAACGTTCATTGTGCTGGCTTGATAGTTTCTATTAACATGAATTCGGGTTTGTAAACTGTGTCATCCAGTTCCGTTTTTTAATTAATTGCCAAACAATGCTCCACATGACTATCTATCTTTCTGAAATTCCAAAACTGACTTTTCCACTTATCGATGGCAGTTAAATCTAGCCTTATTTTAGGAGATGAACTTCCATCAATCCATTGACTAATATATTCAAAATTTGCTCTGTCTATTGTTGGTAGTTGAGTATCACGAGCTATTTCCTTGGCACGGTTATCTATTTCTAAGATTAAAGACCTCTTCTTAGAGCAAAGACACCTTATTCCACCATGAAGCCTGGTACCAACGTAATCAAAAGAGATTCCAGAATTAATAAACTGATCCAAAGCTAGTAGAGACTCCTCCAGTATAATGACTGGAATATTTAGAGCAGATTTAAGCTCAGATATATATTCTGCGTCATACCTTCCTTGAGGCCAGAAATAGAATCTTTCATATTTAGAGAACAATAATTCTAGCAACTTTTTATCTAATTCAACATTTTTGTTATAGTCAGTAAGCATTAATAGTACATTGTCTGATTTAGCAATAGGAAAATGTCCAGGGTGCATTTCCGCCAATGGCCACATAGTTGGACAGCCAGTATTTAAGACATTTTTGATACCCATTTGCGGAAGTTTGTCCCTAGTATAGCTATCTCTTACAGAGTGTATGCCTTTTCTAGATAGAATCGTCTTTAAAAGAATTCGTGTATATAGATTTGGAGAACCTTGATACTGCCACCAACCCACTCCTAAAAGGATAGTCTGCTTTAATTGGAATGCTGTTTTAATTCCTATTTTCCACTGTCTATATTCATTCATTTTAGATGAAAGCAAATTTGTCCCACCAACAATAATTAATAAACATTCATTACGAATAAACTCAATTTCTTGTTTTGTTAAAGCACTATGAGTTGAAAACTTAGTAATATTTTTTATTCCAAAAATTTTATCTAATTCTCTTTCAACTGCGTCCTGAATAATTAAATCTCCTAAATTTGAGCTTGGAGCCCCAAAATTGTTTTCAATTCCTGGATCAAGTAGGCAAATTTTCATGGTTTGTTAGATTAGTAAATAATGATTTACTGCAAAGTTTTGCTATGGTCAACAATTCAGTTAAAGATATCGATGTGGCAGCAATACATTTCTCTTAATGTGGTATGGCTACAGGTGAACTCCACCGATGTGGCATAACAATGCTGCCATATCCGCTTGCTATGACTGGACGTCCTCTCAATGGTCCTTCCTCCACCTCTAAGCTAAAAGCTCCCTCAATATGGTCTTGTAGTTCACCATTGCTCATAATTGCAACATTCATTCTGTATATGCCAGCAATCAACAATATCTCATCAATTTCGCAAACTAACTTCGTACTTGTGTCTAGGTTGCCAGTATCTTGATAGCTACGCACAGAACTATTAAAGTTTGTCACTGGCTGACCGTACTGATCATAGAGAGTAAAAATGCATGACATTCCTGGTCGTGGTTTAGTCACATGAAAGACGAAATAAGCAGGGCGTCCTGTTGCTATAGTTGTCGATGTCCAGTCTGCACTACTAAAAACCTCGACTTTACTCAGGCGTATTTCTCCTTTTCCTTTTCGCTCTGTTCTTTCTAAAAGGTTTTGTGAACCAGATTTTTCAAGAGTTTGCAGATAAGTACTGACTGCTTCAAATGCAGTTTCGTCAGAGACAACAGTTCCGTATCTTAATAAAATTCCACGTGTACAGAGCGTTTGAACGACTCCCATATTGTGACTGACAAATAAAACTGTTCTTCCTTCTTTTCCTACCTCCTCCATCTTTCCTAAACACTTCTTCTGAAACTGAGCATCTCCTACTGCCAGCACTTCATCTACAATCAAAATTTCTGGCTCCAAATGTGCCGCCACCGCAAACGCCAAACGAACATACATTCCTGATGAATACCGCTTGACTGGCGTATCTAAAAACTTCTCCACCTCCGCAAAGGCGACAATTTCATCAAATTTCTTCTTAATCTCTGCCTTGCTCATCCCCAAAATTGCACCGTTGAGATAAATATTTTCTCTACCTGTCAGCTCTGGATGAAACCCTGTTCCTACTTCTAATAAACTGGCAACTCGACCCTTAATGCGAATTTGTCCTGTGGTTGGTTCTGTAATTCGGCTGAGAATCTTCAGTAGTGTGGATTTCCCTGCACCATTACGACCAATAATGCCAACTCTATCGCCCTGCTTGATCTCAAATGACACATCTTTCAATGCCCAAAACTCCTCAGAAAAATTCTTAGCTCGGTTTTTCGAGTTTTGAGTTACAGGATTGAGCTTTGTCAGCAGAGATTTTGCGCGACGAGTAATCACATCTCGCAGTGCTGTGTACTGCTCTTGCTGCTGGTGATCAATAGTGTATTTCTTGCCTAAATTTTCAACTCGGATAACAGTGTCAGACATTTACTATTCGCTTTTATTTGTTGTTATTGTGCTTAGTTAATAAGGTTATTACTGATTCATGTCATTAATTTTGCGAAGTTGTAGAAGTTTCGGTTTCGAGCGTTCGTACAGGGTTTTGATGATACATAAACCAATTAAAACTAATGCGATAGCTCGCTAACTGGATTTGTATTGAATTTACTCATGTAAACAACTTCTTAAATTACATCAGCAAACTGGCGTTCCATCTTGCGGAAATACCAAATCCCGCTGAAAAAGAGTAAGGCGACCAGTCCTAAAGACAGAATAAAACCCGGTAGATACAAATAAGACTCTCCTCCTAAAATCGCCCAACGGAAGCCATCAATCACTCCTACCATCGGGTTTAAGGAATAAAGCAACCGCCAATTTTCTGGAACAATGCTGCTGCTGAAGCCTACAGGCGAGATATACAGACCGAACTGCACAATAAACGGCACGATGTAGCGGAAATCCCGATACTGAACATTCAAAGAAGCCAACCATAACCCTGCTCCTATCGAAGCAGCAAAGGCAACCCCAATAAATAATGGCAGTGTCAAAATGCGCCAGCTAGGAACAAAGTTGTACCATGCCATCAACCCTAGCAAAATCATTCCTGAAATCAAAAAATCTACAAAGCTAACGACAACTGCACTTGTCGGTACAATCAAGCGAGGAAAATAGACTTTGGAAATAAGGTTGGAATTGGTGATCAGACTATTACTACACTCAGACAGGGAATTAGCAAAAAATTGCCAGGGTAACATTGCTGTAAATACCAAAATTGGATAGGGAACACCCTGCGAAGGCAACTTTGCCAACTGCCCAAACACGATTGAGAACACCACCATTGTCAAAAACGGACGAATCAGCGCCCAAGCCATTCCAATTGCCGTCTGCTTGTAACGTACAAGAATGTCTCGCCACGCCAGAAAATAGAATAATTCCCGGTAGCGCCATAAGTCTTTCCAGTATTCTTGTTCGGTGCGTCCGGCTTCAATGATGAACTCTTGCTTGAGGGTAGTGTTTTGATAACTCATAACTGGCTTAACCAACAAAGATAAAATCCTGGTTACCGAAAAAATGGGTTTAAAGCCCCGTCAAGGACGGCTTTCTAAATCTGGAACAAAAAAGCAGTATCGTGCGACAATATAAATAGCCTACAGGTTGAAATACCGCGCCCCACGTGCCCGACAAATATGGCTCGGCTAGGAAAAATGCGATCGCTTTGCCATACGAGCGATCGGAAAATAGTAAGGGCAAGAGCTACCGATAACTCTATAAAACCGGCAGTAACTGTTAAACAGCAGTGAATGATTCAACAGACAAAACAATTTGGAGTAATCCGCGTACCGTGGGGCACACGGGAACGTACTCTGAAATGGGTAAACGCTTGGGGAGTTGTCCATAAGTGGGTTGTAGCCTAAAAAACTGCAATATGCGCTTAGGCGCACGCTACGCGAACGGACAAGTATGAATTGTAAGACCTGTAATAAGGGAAACCTGACGGAGGCGAGTTCAGCCCAAGAATCCCCTGACTTTTAGGCAGGGGAGATGTCAATTTTGTATCCAACCATGCTTGCATGCCTGAGAGTAAACTCTCCCACAGAAGGGTTTCCTTGGGGATAAATTACTCCCATTGCTTGCTGCCAAAGTTCTGGTGGTGCTACAGACAAATCATAGGTAAACTCTTGCTTCCGCACGTGATACCACTTTTTCTCTTGACACTGGTCGCACCAGAAAGCTTCTAACCATTCACCATCAAAGGGTATTGCAGTTTTACTGGCTATTAAAATTAAGGCGTCTTTTCGTCGTATCCCTCGTTGCTGAAGTTGCCCAGCACTATCTGCAAACAACGGATACTTTTGACTCATACTGTCAAGATAGCAGCCATGTATCGGACAATAAATAGCTCGTCGTTTTGTACGTTTCCGATTTCGGTCACACCTTCTGTGCAATTCGACCTCCCGTATTAACAAGTAAATAAGAAGGTTACGTTGGAGGGACTGAGATCAACAAGACCATCGAAGCCCAACTCCTCAATCAACATTGAGATATTTAATTTCAAAAAGTATGTTTTCCCCTTGACGACTTCTTACGCATTTTATGAAGTGCCATGGTGCAGGGAGACTAACAACCCTATGATATAGCCCGCCGCAATACATCAAAATATTGCCTAGATATAACCTCAGGTGTGAAATAAGACTGCAAATATTGACGAGCAGAGTTACCCATACGCTCTGCTAAACGCTGATCGCGACTCAGCCGCGAAATAAACTCCGCCAGCTCGTAACTGTCTGCATTCTCAAACGTCTCACCACAGTTTGCATCTGCAATCAGTTGCCTCAAGTATGAATGATTTGGACAAATGACTGCTACTGGTCGTCCAGTTGCTAAAGCCGGATAAAGTTTGCAGGGAGCAACCAGACTTTCCATACCTGCATCCACGCTTACTAGCGATAAATCACAGGCTGTCAGGGAATAAGGTAGCACATATCTTGCTTGATATGGAAGAAACAAAAAGTTCTGAAGCCCTAATCGATTGACCTCCTCAATCAGTTCTTCTCGCTTAGCTCCGCCGCCTATACAGACAAACTGAATAGCCTCTTTTTGTAAGTACTTGGCAGCATTCAATATTGTATGTGTATCATGGCACCGACCCATGTTGCCTGAGTACATGACTGTAAATTTATTTACGAGATTGTACTGGTGGGCAAACCAGTTATCTTCTTTAGCAATCGGTACAATCGATTTAGAATCTGCCCAACTATGAATCACAGAAGTCTTATCAGCAACTTCTGGACAGATCGCCGCCACCTGTCGCTTCATAGCTGGACTAAGAACCACAATACCCTTGGCTTTTCGCAAAATCTCTCTATTTAGAACCTTCCACAATTTAGCCAACCAGTGGTGTTTTGGTATCACGTCAAGAGCGATCGCAATATCTGGATAAAGGTCATAGAGTATGCAAACGTAACTCAGTCCGAATAAGACGTGAGCCAGATAACCCAAAATTGGCAGAAATGGGGGAGCCGTAGTCAGTAAAACGACGTTACGATGACGGGCAGCATTCACCAGATAGAGCGCAGCACGCAAGGTGAACAGAATACCATTGATAGCTTTACCGCGAATCCGATCAGACCAAAATTGGGTCGTGCGCGATCGCTTAATTCGTACGCCACCAGACTGTTCAACAGCTGGAGCATAAGGAGTCGCAAAAGCGTAGCCTGGTTGACCTGTAAATACTTCAATGTCTACCCCTTGTTGCTGTAAATGTCTGACAAGCTCATCAATTAACTGTCCGGTTGCAGCGTAATCAGGCGGAAAAAATTGTGTAATCACAGACAACTTAATTAACTGGCCAACTTGAAAAAATTTGTAATTTCCGACTTGTAAGTCTTCATGGTGGCTTTGAACTAACTGCTTAAGCCTGTGGTTGTATTCCACGTGTAGTATACTCCTGGTGAAATCGCTGATCCGATCACTGCTATTAGACTGCCCAAAAAATCGTAAGACTTAACATCATAGGGACATTTTTTGGAACTTTGTGGAGAAATTCTTTAATAAGCACTGTACTTGAAATATTTTTATAAAATTTGCAAGAAACTTAGTCAATTTCACTGGTACCAATTGATTTACCCCTTAGTACAAATACGTGAATTTACTGAAGCTGAAATTCTAGTTTCAGGGTTAATATTATCCCCAATAAGATGGCTGTAGCCTTGAATATAGGCAAAGAAAAAAACATTAAATATAAATATTTAAATTTATAACTTTAAATTTTGCATTGCCCGAAGGGGAGTTGACAAGCTGTTAGAGAAAGCCAGCTTAAATTATTACCTAGTAAAAAGGAGATTTTTTTCTTGAAAACCTCATCTCTTAATGGGAATATCGGGAATAAAAACTATCTATCTCAGGTGCTTCAAACTCAATCTTTGCCTTTTTTAGAAGTAGAAAGAGATGATTGGGATTTGCTGCAATTTTTGAGTGTAATCAAGCGACGAGCACTAGTGATTGCAGTAGTCATGACTGCTGTTCTAGCTGGTGTTGTAGGTGGAACGTTAAAGCAAAAACCAGAATATCAAGCCAAATTTCGGATTTTAGCGGAACCTGTCAATAGTGATAACAACGAATTGCCGAAACTTGCCTCAAATTTTGAGCACAAATTAGATAAATCCAGTTTGGATTACGATACTCAGATTCAGGTTCTCAAGAGCCCTGAACTTATGGCAAGTATTATCAAAGAGTTGCAACTTTCTTATCCTGAAATTAACTATGATTCTCTTATAAATGCTCTGACGATTACTCGTTTAGGTGAAACAAAAATTATAGAATTTGGCTACCAAAATAACGATCCTGTTAAAGTTAAAGTCGTACTAGACACACTAGCTCAGGCTTACTTAAAGTACAGCTTAGAAGATAGACAGACTAATTTGCGTCAAGGGGTTCAATTTGTCGAAAAACAACTACCATCCCTACAGAGTCGGGTTGATCAAATTCAACAACAAGTGCAAAAGTTCAGACAAAACTACGACTTTATCGACCCGCAAAGTCAAGCACAGCAAATAGCTGAGCTAGTTCAGCAATTATCTGGGCAACGACTAGCTATTAATCAGCAATTAGCGATAACTCGCACTTATTTCGCTAGGATACAGGGAGCAGAGGGAGCTAAAACAGCACTGAGCGATGCTCCTGTCTATCAGCAGTTAATCACTGAAATTCGCCAACTAGAAGCTCAGACAGCTTTTGAATTAACTCGATTCCAAGAAAATACTGTACCCATCCAAGTATTGCGAGAAAAGCGGCAAAGGCTATTGCCCTTGCTACATCAGGAGGCGCAGCGAGTTTGGTCTATAAAAGTTGCTCAAGTGGCGAATGAAATTCAGAATTTAGAATCGCAAAGCCAAACACTTGCTCTAGCCGAAAAAAAACTTCAGAAAAAAGTAGAACAACTGCCAGTTTTGGCACGACAATACACAGAATTACAGCGCAACTTACAGATAGCCACTGAGAGCCTAAATCGTTTTCTTACTACCCGCGAAACTTTGCTAATTCAGGCAGCTCAGACACAAATTCCTTGGCAGTTAGTTCAAGCCCCAGTTCAGCCAGAAGTTCCTGTGTCTCCTAACACTCAACGTAATTTGATGTTGGGATTGGTTGCTAGTACGCTCTTGGGAATAGGTAGTGCGTTAGTCATTGAAAAGCTTGACGATACTTTCCATACGGTCGATGCCCTTAAGGAGAAGCTCAAACTACCCCTACTAGCAACTATTCCATTTGAAAAGCAACTCCCAAAACTTCAAAACCGCACTGTTGCAGATCAATCTCGCACAAAATTGACAAATTTGCGTTCTCAGGACACTTCTGAGTCGGCTGAAATTGTCGAGCATCAGGATGCACCGGATGAAGGCTACAAGCAGTATGAATCGCTGAAATTTTTGGAAGCTTTACGGGTACTTCATACCAATATTCAACTGCTCAGTTCTGATCAACCAATTCGCTCTCTAGTCATTAGTTCTGCTGGGGCTGGAGATGGTAAATCAACAGTTGCATTCCACTTAGCACAGATAGCTTCTACTATGGGACAACGAGTCCTACTGGTGGATGCCGATCTGCGCCGCCCCCGGATTCACACACTAACAAATATAAATAACTTGTGGGGATTGAGTAGTGTCATTTCTGGAAATATGCCAGTGGAGACGGTGATCCGACAACTACCTTCTGTAAGGGAATTCTCTGTCATCACAACAGGACCGATTCCACCTGATCCTGCAAAGTTGCTATCGTCACAAAAAATGAAGCAATTAATGGCAGATTTCCAAAAAGCCTTTGATTTGGTAATTTATGATACGCCTCCCTTAGTTGGTCTTGCTGATGCTAGCTTGCTGGCACCTTCCACTGATGGTATTGTGCTTGTCACTAGGATGCACAAAACAGACCGCTCGGTACTGAAAGAAGCTCTAGATAGCCTGAAAATAAACCGAAGTAATGTCTTAGGTCTAGTTATCAACGGGCACAAAAGTATGAGTTATTACAACTATTACAAATACAAAAAATAAATTCACAGTCTTGAGAAGACATTTCAAAACCTGCCTCTATAAATCCGTAAATCCGTCTGCGGAATCTTTCTAAGATATTCGCTATTTGATAAGTAGTGCTAAACGAAGTACCTCCTGCGTAAGTGGTACGCATCAAACTGATTCCCGAAAATGGTAAGGAATCTATCTGCTGAAGTGCAAGGTGCTGTCATCGCCGAATTGGATGTATACTGCGTATTTTATCCGTTGTCGGTGCAACGCCCGGTACATGGCTGATGTGAGCGTCAACGCAAACGTTACAGAGGATTGCGCTTTATGGAGCCAACACAACTAAGTCAGGAACTGCGTCAAGGAAAAAGCCCCGATATGACCCGTCGGCGATGGATTATCGGCTTGTCTATGCTTGGCGGTTCGATGGGACAACTCGTCTCACTCTACCAAACCGGGATCGTTGATCACTTACCTGATCCACCAGGACCCTTCGACGCAGACCGCGTTGACGCGTCTAACTACGCTTACAGCCGATTCAGCTCACCCGATGGACCGATTATGGTGGTTAATTACGCCCTCACTGCTTGGCTAGCTTCAGCTGGTGGTATAGACCGCGCACGGCGTAATCCGCTATTACCAATTGCAATGGGCGTCAAGCTCCTGATCGATGGGGTCACCTCCGCCGAGCTAGCTCGTGAGGAGTGGAGCGAGAACAAAGCGTTTTGTGAGTACTGCCAGGTGGCAACGCTTTGCTCGTTCGCGTCCATAGTGCTCGCAGTGCCGGAAGTTATGACTGCTGTTCGCACCCTGCTGGGACGCCGCGACAAGAACAGCGCAGCACAAGGCAACCAATAGATTCCTCCACGAAATCTCGCAAGGCTTTTTCCTTTCCTGACTAAGGAAAGAAAAAAAGCCCTCTTCTTCTAGGAGAGGAGTTAGGGAGAAGTCACGGCTTTCGGGGAATTCAAAAGTATCAATTGAAAATTAAAAATTTTTTTTAATTTTTGAATGTTTGAGCAGCGAGGATTATCGCCGATATTCGTCGCCGCAGTCGCCAATCAATTGATACAAATCCCGTGACTTACTAGATACGGCATTTATCTGATTCAAATCTTCAGCATCCAGCGTGAAGTTAAATACTTTGGTATTGTCTTCTATGTGTTCGGATACTCCCAGCCTTGCACCAACAATAACACCTGCAACAGTTGGCTGATCCAAAATATAACGTACTGCGACATTAGGGATAGTGACACTGTATTTGTCAGCTATCTCTTTAAGGGTAGAAAGTAATTCTTGAAAGAGTCTCCAACCACCCCAACCATCTATCATATTTTTGTATTTTCTTAAGCTAGCAGTGGTCAAGTCAAACCCTCGCGGCTCCTGTTTCCCTAAATACTTTTCTGATAACAAACCACCGCAAACTGTACCATATGTGAAAAGTTTTATATCATGCTGTTGACAAAACGGAATCATATTAACTTCAGGGCGGCGGTCAACAAGAGAAAATTGCACTTGGTTGGAAACTATTTTGATGCCTGCTTCCGTGATAATTTGCAAGTGTTCTGTATCAAAGTTAGTCAAAGCTAAATGCTTGATTTTTCCCTCAGCTTGCAATTCTGCCATATACTTGAGGGCATCGAGGTAATTTTTATCCCGGTATTCCCACCAGTGAAATTGCATTAAATCTAATGATTCTACACCCATCCTTCTGAGAGAAATATTAATGTTTTCTTCAACTAATTCTCTGGTCATCCTAGCAGGACGCGGTACCCATTTCGTAAAGGCTTGAATGTTAGATAAAGCCTCTTTACCACGAGTCGCAATTAACTGACGCCGAAACTCACCAATAAAATCTTCCGCAGGTCCATAATGGTCTGCTAAGTCCCAAGTCGTAAAGCCTGCATCAAAATATTTGAACATACTTTGAATCGCGGCTTTTGGATCAATGCGTCCGTGTGCGCCGGAGACTTGCCACATCCCGTTTAAGGTACGGCAAATGTTTAAATCAGGAGTGAATTGTAGACGGCTTGATGCGGGTAGGTTCATCACAAATTACGGCAGAATACCCCTTTCATGGGTTAAGCATGGTAGGGGAGGAATGCCGTCCTCCAACTATTGAACGACAAAAATTTTAGGTCTTGTTTGAGAGTATCATGGATGCCGAGTGCGCTGGCTGTTTCATGCTGGCAACTGCACCATCTCGCGCACATTTCCCCGCACACCACCCACTCCCTGAGCAAACTGGCGGTCTTGCTTGTGAACCATCATCGGCATCCCGTGCTTGGGAGTCATGACAATAAAACCACAGCGTTCAACTCTTTGCTGCGGAAGGTATTGCAGGCGGTATTTTTGTAGGAGCATTGCCACTACAATCTTAATGGTCAGCATCGCAAAGCCAGCTCCGATACAGATGCGTGACCCAGCACTAAAGGGGTTGTATTCAAACATCGTGGGTTCAAATCCCTCCCAGCGCTTGGGATTAAATCTCTCTGGCTCTGGATAAACTTCGGGCATATGATGGGTCTGGTAAATGTTGACGAAAACCTCGGTTCCGGCTGGCAAGGCGTAACCTCCGAGTTCAGTCGGAACCGAGGTAACACGCCCGTTCCAGGGTACAGGAGCCAACACCCGCATACTCTCTTTAATGACTCGTTCCAACAACGGTAACTGCTGCAACTGCTCAACAGTTGGTGCTTCTGCCTGCAACACGCTCTGGAGTTCATCAAGCAAGTTGGCGGCTACCTCTGGATGTTGTGAAAGCAGAAATAACGTCCACGTGAGGGCATTGGCACTGGTTTCATGCCCCGCCGCAAAGATTGCACCTACGTGTCCGAGCAGTTCGTCCTCAGTCAGCGCCACACCACTCTCAGCATCCCGTGCTTGGATTAACATTGAGAGTACATCCCCATCATCAGTGCTACTCGCTTGTTTACGCTGAATGAGGACGCGCATTTCGTCATCCAGTTGCGCCATTAAATTGAGTAAGTGATGGTACGGTAGCCCTGGTAAGTCAAAGGGCAACAGAGCAACCCCAACACTACCCTCTAAAGTGAAAGCTTTTTGTAAAATCTTGGTGGTTGTACCCCCCTCCTCACCAATATCACTGCCAAACAGAGTCTTGGTGGCTACGCGCAGGGTGAGGAGTCGCATCACCTCAGCAATGTCGGTTGGCTGGTTAATCGGCAATTGCTCCAGAACCGATTGGGTCATAGTAACAATATCGTCGCGGTAGGAATCGATTCGCTGTTTATGAAACGCAGGCATCAAAAGCTGGCGGTGCTGGCGGTGAGTTAGACTGTTGACACCAAACAGCCCCGCGCCAAAGTGCTTGAGCGGTTCTGTCCGCTTTGAATCATCCCGCTTGCTGTACAACCTCCCGGACAAGGGATACTTGTAGTAAATCTCGTGCTGGCTAGTCACTTGACGAACATATTCCGAACCGTAGGTCAACACTGTGCCAGGACAGTTGGGGAGCGGCGAGTAGAAATTAGTGCCCCCGCCTGCTGTCAGAGAGACCACCGGACCATAGGTTTGAAACAGAGAATGCGATACTCCTATCGAGTCTGTGGCAAAGCGCCAGACCATAGCAGAGCGTCCCAGAATTGGGAAAGGGCGAGGTCCAGGTACGGTCCATTTCGGTTGAGCGGTGATTGTTGTCATTGTTCGTAGAACAGTTCGTAGTTTTATGGACAAATATTCTAACTAACGCCAGCCTTTTTGAGCTTGCTCTAAAACATAAGCGGATACATCTTGTATTTCTTGCTCGGTAAGACGGTCTTTGTAAGCTGACATATTATTTTTACCGTTAGCCACAATCGAGGAAATTGCCTCAATGGAATCCATATGATATTTTTTGAGTGCTTTTAATTTTAAGTTTTTACCTCGCCTAACAATGTTGCTACCGTTAATATGACAACCAGCACATTGAACACTAAATATTTTTTCGCCATTAGCTGTATCTGCGGCTAATGCTGTAGGAATGAAGTTCAGATTTAAGACAATGAGTGTTAGTAAGATAATTGTGAGTAGTTTTTTCAATTTGATATTCATTTCGATATTACATTAGGTTGTATTTTAAAAATACTACCCCTAGTTTGCATGTCAGCGAGCGCTTGGATTCTTGGTACGATTGTGGGCTGAAATCGCGATAAGTTATTCATCACACCAATAGTAATCATAGCGGTAATTTTACATAATGTTCTGGGGTTAATCTTAGGTTATATCGGCGCAGCTATTACAGGTAAATCAACAGCTATTTGCCGTACAATTTCGATTATGTGGGAATGCAAAATTCTGGTGAGTGCTGTAGCATTAGCTCTAGCACATTTTGAACCAGTAGCAGCGATACCAGGAGCTATATTTAGCGTCTGTCACAATCTTACAGGTTCGCACTATACTACTGGGCTTACACCCAGTGCCAAAGCCAATCGCAACAAAAAGCAATTATTCCATCAAACCCTTACCTTGTATGATTTTTACTCCTTTTAGCCCCAATTGAACAGAAAGTTTCAATTAGTCAGCGACAAGGACAGCCAGAAGCCTGATTGTTCCGCTTTACAATACGCGATCGCAAGGAACAAAAAGAACAGATTCCGCAAGTGTTGCGGGTGTGGCTGCGTTACAAGCGTGAGAAATACTTTGGTGCACACCGAACACCGTCCAAGTCGGCACAAAAATCATGCAAAACCCAGATCCGTTAGAGAGCACATTTGACACGCTGATAAATGACTATATTTTGAGCAAGATTTACCCAACCCCACTATACACAACCGATGCTACCGGACATGAAATTATGAATCAAAATAAGGGCAAACATTTCTCATAAATTGAGTCATACTTTCTTTAACTTCTTCGTTGTTGTGATTAAAGAAGTCAAACCAAAGCATAAGACGATCTTCTGGATGAAAGCGTTCTCGTATTTGTAGAACGATATCCTCTGGAGTTCCAACTAGTGCATTGTTTGTAGCTTTGATAATCTTTTGTGGATCAAGCGTTCCCTCAATTGCTTGCCAATATGCGTGCAGTGCTTGATTAGCTCTTGCGCGTGCTATTGCCCGTCTTTGAGCAATAGACTTTTTGGGAGTATTATCGATAAAAACCAGAACGGTGCGTGGCATATACCAACGTTGCCATTCTCCTCCATCTGAATGAAATTTGGTTTTCATGCGTCGATGAGTTTCTTCAATGTGTGCTTCCGGTGTGATGGAAAGGTTAAAAACTCTACAAGGTAAAATAGTATTTGCCAACTCCTGAGTTATAGGGTTATGAGAACCAATAATTAACCGCAACAGATTAAGAGATGCTTGAGCGGGGATAATACCAATACGGTCAAAATTCCAGAAAGGGGGAATTTCGATTTGGTTCACTTGTTTACCATATGCCTGAAGAACTTTTGACCATTCCTGATCGCTCTTGAAGTCTTCACGACTGATAATTTTGGATCTGACCTCTTGTGATGAGAAAATATCACCCTTAACAAAGCGTAGGAAAATTTCGGTGGCTTCTTGAAAAAGTTTTACCTTGATGACATGCCAAGCTGCGTTTTCGACAGCAGAACGGGGAACGATGCCATAAGGAGCATTGGAAAAGGGAAAACGTCCAGTGGCAAAACCGAGGTGAATAAGACGATTTTCAGTTGGATCTAACTCATGAAGAGTAAGAAACGTTTTCACGGCTTCAGCATGAGCTATCGGACCACCGTTGACAAGGATATTGCGAATGGCTGAACCTACGTGAATGCGTTTTGTAAGAGCAAAAATTTTATGGGCTAACTGGAGAATATCGGTATTGAGACCAATCTCGCTTTTGAAATTGGGAATAACAGGATTTGGATTATGTTTTTGAACTTCACATGAAAGATGACTCTCTGCCACCCAAGCTATTTCGTAACCAAGCTCATCTGCATGACTCACTTGGTCAAAGAAATTATGGAACATGGTGCGTTCATTGGGAAGGTAACCGTTAATCTCTGTTTGGCAAATGGAGAAAAAGACATCAAACTTCATAGAAATTTCTTTATTCTAGGGGAAGCGATGCTGCAATGGTACGACTCATGCTAAATCGTCTCGCCTCTTAAGATTTACTTTATAAATCATCTCTTAGGACGAGGATTTTAAGGGAAGACAGCCCTTACTACAAACTTTCTTTTACTGCTTTCAAAGTCATTCTTGGCATCGCCTAGTAAGTGATTTCTACAAGCTATATAACTCAATGGCACGCTTGTTAACGTAAAACCCTTTGAAATTAAGCTTTTTTTCTCGTTACCGGGCTGCTGCCTGCAATATTTTAACGCCAGGCAGCAGCCTCCCAAAATGTGTTAAGAGTCCGGAGGCTCTTAACGAGTCGGCACAAGAGTTTGGTCTTAACAAGCGTGCCATTCCTACATAACTAAATCTCCTTTGCTGGGTAGAATTTTGATGCTCTATCTGTTGATTATCATCTAGAGTGTCTGCAAAATCACAACTTAGATGAATCGCAAGCGTTTATTATTGGCGATCGCCGCACTGCTGCTGATTGCCTTTTCTTGGTGGGGTGTCATTACAGCGCGTACTGGGTTAGTGGTGCGTAGCCTTGAACGTGAAGGAGTACCGATGCTGTACCTTGCGCCACCCAACGCCCAGAAGATACCGGGTGTCCTCATAGCGCACGGTTATGCGGGTTCCAAGCAGTTGATGTTGGGTTACGCTCACGTTTTGGCACACGCAGGTTATGCTGTGATGCTATGGGATTTTGACAGTCATGGGGCGAACGCCAAACCACTGGAACGTGGTTCACTCCAGCAAAACCTAGATGTTGCTTATGCAGCAATTTTGGAACAACCAGAAGTAGATTCGTCGCGGTTGGCGTTGCTGGGTCATTCTATGGGGAGTGGTGCGGTAATGTCGGCGGGTATCCGCGATGTCAACCGTTTTGCTGCAACTGTTGCGGTTTCGCCCACGGGTGCAAATGTCACGCCCTCAGCCCCGCGTAACCTGCAGTTGCAAGCTGGTACTTGGGAAGGTCGCTTTGTTGCCAATGCACAGCGGTTGCTGAGGACGGCGGGAGGAGAAAATGACAACTTTGCTGAGGGAAGGGGGCGATCGCTTGTCGTCATTCCCAACGCTGAACACATCACCATTTTATTCCGCGATGCTAGCCAGCAAGCTGCCAAAAACTGGCTTGATGCCACGTTTGGAGTGCAACGCAGCAGTAACTATGTTGACTATCGGATGATTTGGTATTTCCTGCACTTGCTAGCATGGTTGGCTTTACTTGGTGCAGTTGCGCCTGTTTTGCACGCCACCCCAGATAAGCTGAAAGTTCATCAGTTAAGAAGTTGGACAGGTTTACTGGCTGCACCATTTGTCGCAAGCGGTGTACTCGCATTGTTGAGTCGTGGTGGAGATATTAACAGTTTAGGTGGCTTGCTGGTAGGTGGTGCGGTGAGCATTTGGTTCGGTGCTGCGGGTTTCGTTTGGCTGGCTGTCATGTCTCGCTTGCCGCGTCCTACACTACGAACTGTGGGGCTAGGTGTAGGGCTATTTGTAGTATTGTGGGTTGCCTTTGGTGCAATGGCGCAGGTGCTGTGGTTGCAGTGGTGGCTGATTCCACCACGTTTTCAGTTGTTTCCCCTCATGTCACTTGCTTGTTTTCCTTGGTTTTTGGCATCTGGAGTTGCACAACAAGGCGTTGGAGTTGGACGACGAATTCTGTGGTGGCTAGGACAAAGTGTGATTTTGGTAGGGGGTTTTATTTTGGTGCTTTACTTGTTGCCTGAACTCGGCTTCATTTACCTTTTACTGCCATTGTTTCCCTTGGTTATGAGTATTTTTTCTTATGTTGCCAGCTTGTTTGCAGAACCTTGGAGTTATGGCATTGGTAGCGCGTTATTGTTTGGTTGGATATTAGCTGCTGCCTTTCCTTTAGCTAGCTAGTTGTTTTCTATCTATTCTACCTAAAGGATGTACCGCGTTAGAAAATATTGCGTCACGATAAAGAAGAGACATACTCTCGATAAATTTCTATAAGTTAAATCTCAAAGAGCATTAAAGATGACTAATAATATCAAAGAGCAAATTAAAAACGACCTGCAACAAGCAAAACAAACCGGACAAGTCAGAGCCGAACGTGTTCGAGAAATTGTAAAATCTGCACTTTCTCAGGTAGTTTCTGAGTTTAAAGAAGGTTCTACTGAACTTCGCACCCTTGTTAAAGATGCTGTCTCTACTGTCATTGAAAACTTACAAGAAAAAGGCAGCGACGTGAAAGAAGAAGTGACGGCATCCATTGAGGGAGCCTTGGAAGCAGTTAATAGTAAAAGACACGAATCGATTGCTAAAACTCAAGCTGAAGTTAAGCAGCTACAAGCTAAATTAGATGAAGAAGAAGAAAAAATTCAGCAAGAAGTTGAAGGAATTCTAGTAGAAATTCAAGACACAAGTAAAGAAAAATCTGCTAGTGCAAAAAGTGCTATTGAATCGGCTATCAATGGCATCAAAAATAGTGATGAAGCAGAATTGTTAAAGAAACGCTATGCCCAACTGCGAGCACAACTTGCTATAGTACAAGCTAATTTAGCCGCACGTTATGGCGGACGTACTGAGGAAGTTCAAGGATATTTAGACGAAGCTAAAAACTGGTTTAACCAAGCCCGTCCACAAGCAGAAGTGGTAGTTGCACAGGTACAAGAAAAAAGTACCCAGATAGACGAAAAACTTGGTGAAGCAGGTACGGCGATCGCTAAAAAAGAGCGTCAAATCAAACAAATATTAAGGGAGTTACTCTATGCAGCGGCTGACAGGTTGAAAGATAAAGAACCTGTTAAAAAATAGGTAGACTACCAGCGACAGGGTAGGCAAATGCCTACCCTAATTTTTACATTTACATAATTTAAAGTAGAGACGCGACATGAATGCCGCGTCTCTACAGTTTTTTAGCGTCTTTTTTTGCAATTTCAAGGAGGATGACTACCAATAGTGCAAAAGGTTAGTATATTTCTCCCCCTCTGTCCAGTTTCTCTTCGTACTTAGCAATGACCCAAATTGCATGAATACTACCGGGAAGCCAACCAAGAAGCGTAAGTAAAACGTTAATCAACAGAGTAGGACCAACACCGACTGTTAGGAAAACGCCTAAAGGAGGCACGACCAAACCTAGAATAAAACGAAGTAATTTCATGGGATTTCTGCTACTTTCTTAAATTGTTTTCACTTTCATTTTCTTTAATTAACCGAATGAAGAACTCCTCCACAGGAGTTATCTTGTTTCGGGATAGAGTAGAGACAAAATTATTCTTGTCTCTACAAGTGGTTCCTGATATTTAGCTGGAAGGCAGTTCTGCTTTGTTCTTTGCATCTTGAGTACCAGGTAAAGCCAAATTTCTTTCAGCAAAGTATTTGGTAATGAAAGTATTAGCAAAAGAAAGGACGACAGGACCGAGAAGAAAAGCAATGAGTCCGTGAACTTGGAACCCAGGAATCAAAAATGCTGCTAAAGAGAAACAAATGCCATTAACAATGAGTGAAAATGCTCCAAAACTTAGAAAGTTAAGTGGCAAAGAAAGAGTCGAAAGAACTGGCTTAACTGATCCATTGATTAAGCCAATAGCCAAAGCAGCAATTAAAGCTGCTGGAAAGTTAGCAATGTTAACACCTGGAACAACTAAATCAACAATTAGCAAGCTTAAAGCTGTTGCTAGCGCGGTGAATAATGTTACCATCATTGTTCTTACCTAAAAAGCAAAAAGATAGTTTTAAAGCACTACAACTATATTCAACGATGTGTTGCACCTTAACCTCTCTTACAAGGCATATCTCTCTTCTTCCATTTGGCTGGTATTTTCAAAGACTTTACAGTGAAGAGTTAGAAATAAAGTGGAAAGTTTAGCGCTAGGTTGTTTATAAAGAAAATCTTAAATTTTTAGGGTGCGTTAACCAAAACTTAGGCACCCTATAATGATTTTATACTTAGCTCTATAAATTTCCTCTATAACTATTCTAGAGGTGCAGTATTTGCTTGAAAGTAAAGCGATGATTTATACAAGAGCTGTTCTTGATGAGTTTCTAAAGTGCAATTCGACAAAGGATAAGCAACACAGGTAATAGTGTAGCCAGCCTCTAGTTCGTTTGGACGCAGAAACTTTTGCTCACTTTGGTCAATTTCTCCACTGATTATCTTAGCAACACAGACAGAACATTCCCCTTGTTTGCATCCAGATGGTAAACGGATACCAGCTTCTTGGGCGATATCAAGAATATACTGGTCATCTGGGACTTCGATAGTGCGATCCAATCCAATTGCGGAATTTATGAGTCGAACTTGATAAACTGCCATTTGCTATTTTTGAGAAGAGATTTAGATGAATAGACTTCTTACAAAAGCCTGTATTGAGTATTTATAACCAAGGATAGACACAGATGGACACAGATAATTCATCTGTGTCCATCTGTGACCATCTGTGGTTTCATTTTTACAAAAATTGACTTTTGTATGAGAGTCCATCAGCTACGCTTACAACAGTTTATAACAAAGCATAAAAATAGACTTTCAAGGCAAGGTTTCGCGCCTGGAGACGCGCCATGGCGCGTCTCTACATTTTGGCTCCAAGAAATCTACTGCTTAACTGATTTCATCGACAAACTAATCCGCTTCAATTTCTCATTGACTTCCAGCACTCGCACTTTCACAACTTGTCCTACCTTGACGATTTTCTTTGGATCGTCAACAAATCTATCAGCAAGTTGGGAGATATGCACTAAACCGTCCTGATGCACACCAATATCAACGAAAGCGCCGAAATTGGCAACATTCGTGATGATCCCTTCTAATTCCATCCCTTCTTTAAGGTCAGAGATTTCCTTGATTCCCTCTTTGAATGTGGCATACTTAAACTCAGCGCGTGGATCTCTTCCTGGCTTTTCCAATTCGCTAAGGATGTCGCGTAGCGTTGGTTCGCCTACGGTGTCGGTGACATATTTGTTGAGATTAGTTTTTTTCAGCTTTTCGCCAATTTGGGTGATTTGACTTAATGGTACGCCCAAGTCGGATGCGATCGCCTGCACCACTGGATAACTTTCTGGGTGTACTGCAGTATTATCCAAAGGGTTGTCACTACCCCGAATGCGTAAGAAACCGGCTGCTTGTTCAAAAGCCTTTGGTCCCAATTTCGCGACTTTCTTCAATTCCCGGCGATTTTTAAACGCGCCGTGCTGGTTACGATAAGCGACAATGTTATTAGCAACGCTTGACGTAATGCCAGAGACAAAGGTGAGAAGTTCCTTGGAGGCGGTATTCAAGTCTACGCCGACGTAGTTGACGCAGCTTTCAACCGTGTCATCCAACTTCTTTTTCAACAACTTCTGATCCACGTCGTGCTGGTATTGTCCCACACCGATAGACTTGGGATCAATTTTCACGAGTTCCGCGAGTGGATCTTGTAAGCGGCGACCAATACTAATGGCACCGCGCACGGTAATATCTAAATCGGGAAATTCTTCTAAAGCAACTTTGCTTGCAGAATATATCGAAGCACCTGACTCATTCACCATGACTTTAGTTGGTTTGCGTTCGATTGTTTGCAGCACTTGCGAGACAAATTCATCTGTCTCGCGCGAAGCTGTACCGTTACCAATGGCGATTAACTCTATTTTGTACTTCTCAATTAAATTTTTGAGAGTTTGTGCAGCTTTTTGGCGTTGTTCGGCTGCTTGATGGGGAAATACCGCTTGGTATTCCAAAAATTTCCCGGTTTGATCGAGTACAGCAACTTTGCACCCAGTTCTAAACCCTGGATCTATAGCCAGCGTTGGTTTCATCCCCGCTGGCGCTGACAGTAGCAACTCGCGCAAATTCGCTTCAAACGTCTTGATAGATTCAATATCTGCTTGGGTTTTCTTCTGTGAAATCACTTCACTCATAATAGAAGCTTTCATCAAGCGGTTAAATGCATCCTTCAACATCGCTTGATAAAAATCACGAATTGCGCGGACTTTCGTTTTAATTTCTTTTGATTCCAGGTAGGAAAGCACCACATCCTCATCAAAAGAAATTTCAAAACTCAATACTTCCTCTGCTTCACCGCGACACAACGCCAACAGATTGTGAGGTGCGATATTTTTCACCCGCATTTGATAATTGCGGTACATCTCAAACTTGGTTGTCCCTTCTGGATGATCATCTTTGATGCGGGAGACAAACACCCCTTCCTCCAGCAAGTAGTCCCGCAGATATGCACGTAGTTCTGCTTTTTCCGCGACTTCTTCCGCTAGGATATCAGAAGCACCTTTGAGGGCTTCTTCTGCTGTTTTGACTCCCTTTTCCTGGGAGATATACTTCGCCGCTTCTGCTTCCAGCGACGCTGAAGCACCATTTTTGACGTTCAGCGACTTGATGAACTCCGCAAACGGTTCGAGTCCTTTTTCTCTAGCAGCGGTGGCGCGAGTGCGACGTTTTGGACGGTAGGGGAGATATAAATCCTCTAGTTCTGTTTTTTGTAAACAGGATTCAATTTTTTGTTTGAGTTCATCGGTGAGTTTACCTTGTTCTGCTATGCCATTCAAAATCACCGATTTCCTTTCTTCTAATTCTGTTAAGTAATTATACTTATCTTCAATTTCGCGCAACTGGACTTCATTCATCTCACCTGTACGCTCTTTGCGATATCGTGCAATAAAGGGAATTGTCGCGCCCTCCGCCAAAAGTTCTAGCGCGTTTTGCACCTGATAAGGTTTAAGGTTGAGTTCAGTAACCAGTAATTGAGGAATGTTCAGCATCGGGTGTTTCAGTTGAAAACGCTACTTTTTAAGGTAATACGTTAGATAGATTAAATAGTGTAATCAGAAAGTGTTAAGCTAGTTTAACAGAGGATTTCGGAATCTTGTCTTCATACGCTGTTGTTATAGGTAGCACATGTTATGGCTAAAACAACGTAGGGTGTAAAACTGAATACAGTTGCTACCGACAATAGTCCTAATATGCACATATAAACGCTTCTGCTTAGACTTCAGAGGTGAAAAACTATGGCTTTGTTTTTCCTAATTCCACTTTTCACTGGTTTAATTGGTGGCTACATCTTCAAAAAATGTAGCGACGAGATAGGATATTTTGTGGGGATATTTGCACTGGTGTGTATAATCCTAAGTTTGGTCTTAGCACCTTGGCAGATACAGCTTATGCTCCTTATCTTTACCCTGGTCACCACTCAAAGACTTTTGCAACAAAATGAGTATAAACTCAAGCAAGTGGAAGACAACTACGAGATAGTTGATTATACCGAAAAAAAAGACCCAGTTAGTTCTAAACCTACGACTACTGAGGTTAAACATCTACCTAAGGCTCAGTACATTAGCTCGCAAGCGACAGAAACTACTGAGAAAAGGACTGAGGGTGAATTGGCGGGAAAGCCTCTTGGTACCCCTTTAAAAATTCACACCATTTCACGAAACGCCTGATACAAATAAAATCTCCCTGGTCGTACGAGCTTGCGTTCAAACATACCACGCAGTTGTTGGGACAAGGGAGACAAGGTAGATAAGGTAAAAAAGGAGTGGCTTCCTTACGCTGTTTCTTAACGCTCGTACATTTGTTTATGCTGGGCTAAAAGGTGCAGATATTTCTCGTTTGTCTTTGCTTGTATCCACTTCTGTTTGAAAATGGCTGCTGATTCAGCTTTCACTGGATCTACTTCATTTGGTAAAATATCTTTTCTCGCTTGAATCTGGGCTTCTTGAGAAGATTCTTTTTGAGGATTGGTTTTGTACTTTCTACCACTTTTATGATTAGCATAGCGGCGCGATCGCGTGTACCCCATTTGTAAAAACTTCCGCGCCATATCCGCACCAACAAAATCATCCTCTTCCAAATACGTCAAAAACATTTGGTAAATTTTTTCGCTAGAGTGTCTAGCAATCTCCGGAGTTTTAAACCGCCAGTAGGGAAGAATTTCTGATTTGTACGGTTCTACCAAAAGCACTCCCTGTTCGCCCTTACCCACGCGATACAGTTCACGATGCTGTCGAAAATCTATATTGTGAAAATCTAAAGAATAATCAAACATACATGACATTACAAGCAAGCACTACCACATCTATAGACTTTTGCCCAAACTTTTGTTGATGACTCAGTGGTAATGGGAGGTTTGATCAACTCTACTTTAAGAATCTTTAGCTTTTCTTGAGGCTTAAGAACAGCTAAAGCTTTTTGTTCTTGAGGACTAAAGTTAGGTGCTTGTGGTGTATTGTTCCTCAACGTCACCCCTGGTTCAACATTTACAGTTACTACCGACCCTACAGATGGAACAACTGGTGAATCAGTAGACTGTGAATTTTTTATGAGAGGTTTTCCAACCAATTCTGAATCTGAGCCTTTGTTAATATTACCTATAAAAATCCAACCATAAGTCATTGTTTGCGCATTTCTTTCTGGAGTTGTTTCTGGAGTTCTTCCCGGTGTTGAAAGTAGACTCTGAGAAAATGCTGATGATTTTTTTATGACTAAAGAATTTTGTTTTTGGCTCAATCCAAAGGTGACACCAATCAAAGTTAAAATAACTGAGCCAACAATAATTCCACTGGCTTTTTGAATTTTTTCAGTCTGTGGTTGAATACTTGGTTGGCTAACCTGTTGAGTTGTTTCTTGTTGACTGTGCTGAAATTCTTTTTCTTTCTGTTGAATATCTTTATACTCAATCTCTTTTCTGTCTGTTTCTTGAAAATTCTTAAGCTCTTTTATGTCTATTTCTTGAAAACTATGAGGCTGTTGTAAATCATTTAAATTTTGCTCAACCTGTTCACTAATGTCAGGTTCAATATCAACTTCATCTGATAACTTACTATTTTCATGAAACTCCACCCCCAACTCCTCACTCAAAAAACCTTCTGTTGTTTGTTTTGGTACCAAAGGAGTGCGAGGAGGTGGTGCGGGAAGGAGTACCGCAGGCGGCGTGGGGTCTTCGTATTGTGGGCAATGAGACGATATAAAATCATCACTAAGAGGATGCTCGTTGCTTGACCTTGGCAGATGATCCGTAACCAGCGCTTCGTCTATCTTGTTGTTGTGATTACCAGACAGCTTAACTTCCTCATCTGTATCTTTGGCGGTTTCCTCCACACCAATTACAGATTGCTTGACCTGGTTGACTGTATCTTTTATAGTGTGGTTTACAGCCTCAGGTGTGGCTTTTGTCGCGTCCTCTTCACCTGTAACGGAAGGATTGTTCTGTTGATTTGTATCTTTTAATGTATCGCCTACACCATTGACAGAGTTATTTACAAGCTCAGCTACAGTCTTTGCTGCACCTACTACAGATGGCTTGACCTCGTCAACCGTATCTTTCAATGTATCTACTACACCGATGACAGACGGCTTAACCTCCTCAACTGTACCTTTTGCAGCGTCCACTACACCGATTACAGAGGGTTTAACCTGGTCAATTGTATCTTTTAATGCATCTCCTACATTGGTTACAGTGTCAACATTGTACTTAACACCTTCAGCTACAGTCTTGGCTGCATCGACAACAGACGGCTTGACCTCGTCAACTGTATTTTTGACTGCATCCACTACACCAACTACAGAAGGCTTGACCTCGTCAATTGTATCTTTTAACGCATTACCTACACCTACTACAGAGTGGTTAACACCCTCAGCTACACTCCTAGCGGCGTCCACTACACTTTCTACAGTGCGGTTAACACGCTGAGCTGTACCCTTACCAACCAAAGCGCCAGCGACTGCGCCCACTACAGCACCAGAAATTCCTCCAAGTTTGCGACCGAGTAAACCACCAATCGCTGCTCCAACTAACCCACCACCTATGCCTGTACCTGCTCGATGAACTGTGCGTAGCTCCCTAATGCGCTCAGCCTTTTGGTCATGCTTATCAATAGGCTGCTTGTAATTACCCATCGTAATTAATTGTCTCCTTTATACCAAGACAGCATAACGCCTAACTGAAGCAGCTAGTTATTTATGATTAATCTATCAATCATCAGTAAGACTACAACCAACCTAAAGAGGTATATCCTCCTACATTGCTGCCAATGAGCAATTAATAACTGCCAAAAGACAGATAAAGTAAATCCGTAGGGTGGAGATTGCCCACCCTACGCTAATAACTGCCCTAAACTACCAGACATTTCTGTTTTGCCGCACCCTTTACAAGAATTAAAATTCAGTAGATCGGGATAGTTCGCTCAAGAACTCACTTCTGGTTTTCTACTGGGACTAACATATAAGACGTCTGGTCATTAGGTACGTTAGGTACGTTAGGTACGTTAACGCTTTGAGTACCAGATGGCGTGTCATGCTGAATTACACTCTTGGCTACGTCCATTGTATTTGTAACAGAGTTGCTAACACCTTGTGCTGCACCCTTGACGATGTCCATTGTATTGTTTACCGTGTCGGTAACACCCACCGCTGTAGTCTTAACAGCAGTCACTGTATTGTTTACAGTCTCGTTAACGCCCAAAGCTGAACCTCTGACGCTTTGCCCTACATCTTTTGTGGTGTCGTTAACACCCACAGCTATTGTATTTATTGCGTCCCCTACACTTTGTACATTTTGGTTAAAATTTTGGGCTGTATTCTTTACCTTGTCCCCTACATTTTTTACAGTTTGGTTAACCTTTTGGGCTGTACCCTCAATAGCTAAAGCCCCAGCTATTGCGCCTAACGTAGCACCAATGAGCGCTCCAATAGCTACTTTAGATAACCCATTACTTGTCTGTTGACCTACTTGATAAGCATCAGGTTGATCTGTAGCTAAATCAATATTTCCTTGAGGTTGATCCAAAAGCTGCTGGTTCGCATCCATAATAATCGTTTCCTTTGTGCCAAAACTGGTTCATTCGCATCTGCTTACACGACAGTTCAGTACGACACTTAGACCTTTTTCCTTAATTTGGTTGAGTCTAAGCCAAAAAACTATATCGTATAACTTGCGAGCTTGTTATGTTTGCAGGTAGTCCTATAGGACTACCTTTATTTAAAAGAGGCTACCGTCTTTACAGTGTTTAGGTTTTATTGATGACGTTTGGAATGTCAAATTCCTATCTGTTGTAATCGGTAAACCGAGCAATTTCTTCCTCAAGCGGGTCTTTTTCATCAGCATCTACTGATCCAGCATCAATAGATAGAGTTGGATCAACTACAGGCGTAACTGGATTGTCGTCAAGTCCCTCTATCGGGTCTGGTGCTGAAATGTAGATCGTCGGCGTACGATCCATCTCGACTTCATTAGCGTTGCTTTGCTGGTTGCTTGCACTTGTCCAGCCTTGATATTGATTGCCCTGATTTCCAGATGGCTGGGCATTCTGGGTTGCGCTTTGTACTGATTGGTTAAAATCCTGGGCTGTATTCTGTACTGCGTCCGCTGTACCTTGTGCGGCTTGCTTAGTTCCCTCAGCGGCACGGTTTGCTGTGTCTTTTGCTGTGTCCGCTGCACCTTGTACAGCTTGGCTAACACCCTGTGCCGTATACTGTACTGCGTCCGCTGTACCTTGTGCTGCACCTTGTACAGCTTGGCTAACACCCTGTGCCGTATACTGTACTGCGTCTGCTGTACCTTGTGCTACACCTTGTACAGCTTGGCTAACACCCTGTGCTGTACTCTGTACTGCGTCTGCTGTACCTGCTACGGCTTGCTGGGCTACATCAGCCACACCCTGGGCTGTACTCTGTACTGCGTCTACTGTACCTGCTACGGCTTGCTTAGTTACATCAGCAACACCCTGCGCTGTATTCTGTGCTACGTCCAATGCACCTTGTGCGGCTTGCTTAGTTACATCAGCGACACCCTTTGCGGTGTCCACTGTACCACCTACAACAGCTTGGGTAGCACCCTCAGCTATACTCTTTGCCGCTTCGCCTAAACCTTTTCCTGTTTGGCTAAGACCGCCACCTATTGTCTTTGCAGCTTCTCCTATACCTTTTGCAGCAACGTTAAAGCCCTTAGCTATTCTTTGACCAGCAAACGCAGCAGCTAATGACCCCAAAGTACCACCAATGAGTCCGCCTATTAGCGCTCTAGTGACTAGAGGATTGATGCCTCCGTTTGCTGCTTGAGCACCAGCTTGACCCCCAGAAGAAGCATTTGCACCTGCAGATGCCCCAGCACCCACGTTTGCGCCTGCTGAACCTGCACCCGGTTGACCTGTGCTTATACTGCTTCCAGGCACCCCTGCACCTGCGGTTGTGCTTGCTGAACCTGCATAAGGTTGACCTGTGCTTATACTGCTTCCAGGCACCCCTGCACCTGCGGTTGTGCTTGCTGAACCTGCACCCGGTTGACCTGTGCTTATACTGCTTCCAGACACCCCTGTACCTGTGGTTGTGCCTGCTGAACCACCATAAGGTTGACCGGTTATGATGCGGTTAGCATCAACGCTTCCAGATGCATCAGCACCGATGTTTGCGCCTGCTGAACCTGCACCCGGTTGACCGATTATAATGCGGTTGGCATCTTCAATTCTCGACACCCCTGCATCTGTGCTTGTGCCTGCTGAACCACCATAAGTTTGATCTGTGGTTATGCTGTTAGCGTTTACACTCTGCCTATCTGAACCCTGCCTGCTCTCAACCATGCCAATCGTCTCCTTAAATCAAAAAGGTTTGACGCTTATTTGATAAAAATTGTTTTCACTCGCCAATTTAACGATTAAAAACAATAAGTTAACCGATCTAAGGATATACATATTAAATGGCAGAGTCTGTCTCAAGTTATAATCGTAAGGCGTAGTTAATTATGCGTATTTACCCTGTCTATTTGATTTGGTAATCTACCTAACTTAACGTAACAATAAGTTTTTTAAAATTGTATTTTTGCAGTTCTACTTTGTACTTTACTGTTGGTATAAATTAAAATTAAGTATTGGTTTTATCCCTTTATATTAGTATCAAACCTAAGGGGAAAGGTTAAAAGAATAAGTAAAATAAGTAGAAAAACGGCAAAAAAATATTGTTTAAAAATTATAAATAATCAGCTTTACTATATAAATACATTTGCCTTAAACTGTTGATAAAGTGTGCTATTAGCTTCTTGTTGATTTTCTCTTACATTGAAAATCTAATAATTATAAATTACCCCTGTACCCTACAGGGGTAATTTCACTTGCTGGTCATACAGAAGGCTAGAGCCCGCAATTTCAATGACAAGCAGAATATTGATAAACTTGAGTAACCACATAGGTATAGTAGCTAGTTAATAGAGCCAGCTTTTTATATCATTAAGTGTAGCTTCTACCTCAGTCAGTCAATTGAGTTCCGCCATGCTACCAAGTACCCAATCCCTAAAAAGTGCCCTGAGTCTGGGCGACCTGCGACGAGTGCATCACATAGCCCTCAACGTCCACGATATGCAAGCCTCTCGTCACTTCTACAGTACTATTCTGGGTTTGCACGAACTTACTGGTGATGAAGTTCCCGCAACCCTTGTGGACTTAGTAGCACAGGGGAAAGTGGCTAACTTCGTCACCCCAGATGGCACAATTCTCGATTTATTTTGGGAACCAGACTTACCACCGCCAGACCCAAACCCGGAACGTACTTTTACCAGAGCATATCACTTGGCGTTTGACATTGCCCCTGAGTTGTTTGAGCAAGCGGTCGAAGTCATAAGACAAAACCAAATTGCGATCGCCCACGGACCAGTCACCCGTCCCACTGGTAGAGGTGTGTACTTCTACGACCCCGATGGCTTTATGATTGAAATTCGTTGTGATCCATAAGGTAGGGGAAGGAGGGGAAGAAAATTAATGGCTGATCCAAAAACATTTCAAGTTATCGAAGAGGCAATTAAAAAGCCACCAATTCCACACGAACCATACAAGCAATCATTAAAAGCTTGGGCGATGTATTGCCTGCGAGACAGAGGTTTTAAGGTGATATATGCTCAAAATGCCGACTTCGCTGTTGAAACTAGAGACGGTGAAAAGATTAATTTTAAAGTCACAAATAATGCGACTGATTTAGACAATCAATTCGGCTGGATAGTTTGGGATAGTGATACCAAAACTGCTAGCCTGATTCCACCTGGTTCTTAACTAGAAAAACTGATTTTAACCGCAGATGCACAAAGCATTCGACGCAGATAATAGTCTGTAATATCTGTGTGAGTTATGGGCTGCGGTTGCAATAGGTGAATTTTGTACTACTGTGCCTGGGGTTTCTCAAAAACCATCAAATGCTGCTGTGGTAACAAGTTTTTGGTTTCACGCCAAACTAAACCAACCGCTTGCATTTCTTTTTGTGTTTGTCTTTGACTCATCTTGTGTAGTCGTTTAATCATAATGAAGGGATTTTCACCTCGGTACTCAACCAGCGCTACTTTACCACCTGGTTTAAGTGCCCGAAAAATCCCTTGCATCACCTCTCGTGGATTTTCAAATTCGTGATATGCATCCACCATCAAAGCTAGGTCAACACTTTCGGGTGGTAAGTTGGGGTTGGTCAGAGTTGCCAAAATAGGCTCAACGTTGGTGATATTGTTCTCTTTCTTCAAAAACTCAATAATATCCAACATTTCTGGTTGAATATCCACAGCCAAGACTTTTCCCTTTGTGAGGAGGGGAGCAATACGAAAGCTCATGTACCCTGTCCCAGCACCAATATCTGCCACAACATCGTTAGGTTTGAGATTGAGGGCGCTGACAACTTTGCTTGGCTGTTCTTCAGCCTCTCGGCTTGGTCGTTCTAGCCAAAGAGCTCCTGTATGCCCCATGACTTTGGCTATCTCTCGACCCATGTAAAATTTACCAATACCATCTGGACTGTGAATAACCCGTTGTTCGTAAACAGTAGAAGATGCAGAGGCTGCGATCGCTACCCTGGATGGGTGAAGCAGCAAGTACCATAGCATCAGCAGGATAATTAGAGTGAAAGGTAAAAAATGATATTTTGGTTTAGCTTTCATGAAACCTTTTGCAACAGTTGATTTCTTTTACATCAAACCACACATCTAGACGGCGGAGGCGGCTTAAGGCAAGGTACACAGATTTACAATCAACTGCTGCCAGCGGTATTAAGCCCGTAATTTCACTTACGGATTGGCTTAAAAACATGACGATAGATGGCTGTACCAAATAGATGAACTTTCTAGTTTTGGTACCCGCGCTTACTGGTCGGTGAACGCTTTGAACTCGATCGCGTCATGACTACAGAAGAGGCGTACGCCCTTACTACGGTCAAGCGATAACGCGCGTAGTCGCTCTTGATTGTACAGCCGAGCCTTGCGATCCACTTCCATCAGCCATTGGTAGGCACGCAGAGCGGGTGTACAACGCGGTTTAGTAGATCCCATCTCGTGTCGGTAAAAGTAGGCGTCGCCTGCATGTAGGAGCCAACCCTCGGGGGTTTCAATCGCAATGCCGGCATGACCTCGCGTATGACCTGCAAGCGGGATGAGGAGAATCTCTGGTGGTAGTCCGTCGAGGTCGCGCACTGCCTCAAAGCCGAACCAAGGTTCGCCCCCAGCCGAATAGTACTTCCAGTGTTGGACTTCGTCCCACTGTCCTGGACGATAGCGCCGCGATCCGATGAAGCCCTGCCGCTCCTTCGCAGCCTCAATCTCAGACAGCATTACGTGTACAGTCGCCTCCGGGAAATCCTCTAGACCACCGGCATGGTCGAAATCGAGGTGGGTCAGGACGATATGGCGCACGTCACGGGCATGAAAGCCAAGCTGTTCGATCTGAGCGATCGCCGTGTATTTTTGTTCAAACTGGATGCCATTCAAATAAATGAAGAACGGGCTGAGGCGCGAGTCAGGTGCCTTGATATCGCGCTGACCGAAGCCGGTATCGATGAGAACGAGTCCCTGATTTGTCTCAATGAGCAAGCAGTGGCAGACGAGGCGAGCTGTTGGACCGCGACTAAAGCCATCAAAGAGGGGTCCACCAATCGGGCACATACAGCCGCAATTGAGATGATGAATACGCATAAATGGTTCCATTTAGCATTAGACTGATTTTAATAAGTCCTTGTAGGCTTGTTAGTCCTCCATAGGTTACAAACTCATGGAATGTTATCTCAGCTACAAGTTGATGACTTAAGATGGGGAGACAGACAAATCAGAGATGGGCTTAGGGAGTACCAAAAAATAAATTATCCATTATGTAGGGTGGGTTAGGCGCATGACAGTTGAGGTTTTACATGGTAACTAAAGTGCGCCGTAACCCACCATTCTTTCCAGGAACACTACAAATTGGAAAATTTTTGAGTTGAAAGTTCTTTAACAAGCTAGCGCGGGAAGTTGTCAAGTTTTGCTTGGGTAACGAGGATAACAATGTTGTGGTTGGGTGCAATTCTTAGCAAAAAACAGGAATCGACATCAAACGCTGAAACAACCAAAATTATAGCGGTTCGGGGGTTGAGTGCAATACATCAAGTTAGGAGAACCACAGATGGACACAGATAAATAATGACTTCATTCAAACGAGAAGCGCTATATATTTATGGACAAAACTATAATAGTCACGGGTGGCGCACAAGGTATTGGAAAATGTATTAGCCAGCATTTACTTTCTTGTGGTAGTCGAGTGGTGATAGCAGATATTGATAGTGAAGCAGGAAAAGAATGCCTGCAAGAATTTCATCGCTTTGAAGAATCTTTGTTATTTATTGAAACAAATGTTTCCCTCGAAAACTCTGCACGGCAGTGTATTGAAACCACAATTGAGAAATTTCAATGCATTGATGGATTGATTAACAATGCTGGTATCTCTAACCCAAACAATCCTCCTATTGAAGATTTGTCATTAGAAGATTGGCACAAAGTTATACAAACTAATTTGACAGGCTGTTTTTTGTTGTCTAAGTATGCCATTCCCTACTTACGTCAATCGAAGGGAACGATTATTAACATTGCCTCGACTCGTGCGCTTCAATCAGAGAAAAATACAGAAGCCTACGCCGCTTCAAAAGGAGGCATTGTTGCTCTTACCCATGCTTTAGCTATTAGTCTTGGACCAGACATTCGAGTCAATTGTATTAGTCCGGGATGGATTGATGTGAGTAAATGGCGTAAGTCTTCCTTAAGAAAGCAGGTAGAATTAACAGAGATTGACCATCTTCAGCATCCAGTAGGTCGAGTTGGCAAACCCGAGGATGTCGCTTTTATGATTGAGTATTTAATTTCTCATGCCGCAGAATTTATTACTGGGCAGAATTTTGTAATTGACGGTGGCATGACAAAAAAAATGATATACGAAGAATGAAGACAAATCTGGGTCAAAAATGCCGATGTAAGTAGTGCGATCGCCCCTATGGGATGGTCTGCGCCATCGCCCTTTGGTTGCCCACAGCTTTTGGTATATGACATGACAACGGTGCGGAATCTGGGTTATACCTCAAAATTCAAATGATAAACGGTTCAAGTTGGCGATCGCACCATTCTCCTTGAAAGCGTTCAGCTACATACGGTCTAACAATAAACTTGGGTGGATTACCATCTTTGACATCAATTCGTACAAATGAATACGGTAGTCGCTTTTGCTCATCGTAACCATCGCGACCAAGAAATAACAGAGAATCCGCAACTTTACGGGTAGGATTATCTGTACTGTCCTCAAAAGTTTCCATCAATTCTGACCCCTCCTTTCGCTGACGCCTGGGGTAATGACCGCTACCACCAGAGATAATGCAGTTGATGAAAGAGTCAGCGTGTCCAGTGTCCACAGTCCGGAGATGTTCTAGACAGTGTGCGTGACCATTTAAAATCAAATCGACTATCGGACGCCCTTTAGTCAGGGAACCAAGAGTGTCTGCGACTTCATCAAAAACCCAACGCAAACGGCGACGAACTGCTAAGGTTTGCGCTTGACGCCATTTGGTCTTCTCAGTGACGTAAGGAGGATGATGAAAATAAATAATACGTCCGCGTACTTCTTTACTATTCCAAGATAGAATAAGTCTTTGCTTGAGCCAGTTAAGTTGTTCAAAATCTACAGATGACCCTTTATGGGATTCTAATTGTTTTTCAATGTCGATTTTTATCTCGTCAATTTGGTATAACTTAGCTTTGAGGGCATCAAGTTGTTCGGCTTGTTCAGGTATATCCGGGTTGAGGTGAGAGCAAGCTTCGAGAATTTGCATCTCCTCTTGTTCTATCTCATGCTGACGATGAACCAATTCACGGCGTTCGGCTTCTCCTTCTTTCGTGGCTGGAAGTGGTAATGGTGCGTTAAAAGTATTCGAGTCGAGCGCGAAAAAGTCAATTCCACCATAACGGAAAGTGTAGTAGCGGTTGGGTAAGCGGGTAAAATGTCCGGTTTCATAACGCAAACAGCGTCCTGTATCAGTCTTAGCAGTATAATGGTTGTCTAGGTGATCCTCTAACTGTTCACCGGGGGCGATCGCCGCCATATAATCAAGAAATGCCCGTGCAAAAGCGTCACCCTGGTAAGATCCATGCCAGCCAATTTCTATATCTTTGTAGCGGAAGAAACGGCGCAGTGGTAGTGTGCTTCCTGCAAGTAAGCGGTACATCAACGGCACATCATAATAATCATGATTACCAAGGACTGGTAGAATTGGCAGGTTAAACACCATGCGATCGTAGGAAATGCGTTTCGGGTTTTCGCCACCGACTAGAAACTCGCGGTAAGGTTCAATAAAGTTGGTCGGGTAATACTCATGAGAACCCACCACATAAATTACATCGCCTGTGTGGAGTACAAAACGGCACTCCTCACGGTGAGCAAGCATTAATTCAGCAATTCGCCGTTGGGGGTGATGTCCGTGATGTTCCGTGGTGCCACTATCACCTATAACTATAAAGGAGAATTCTGGATTATCCGAGTTGCCATCATCTATAACCATGCTGGTTTGGTCAATCCTACGTTGGACAACACTCGGATGTCGCCACCGTACCCGTTCCTTCATCTTTTGGATTTTCACAGGAATTAGTGGGTCAAATATCCATTTCATAGCAGATAGTCCCAAATTTTAGTCAACATTCAATATAACTACAGGTCGTTTGTAGGGGCACAGCAATGCTGTGCCCCTACTTGAAACATCACCCTTTCCCGTACACTATTGATATCCGGCGGCTTGCAAAGAAAACAGAGTTGCATAACGCCCTCCTGCTTGCAACAAGTCCTGATGACTTCCCTGTTCCACAACTTCCCCAGCTTCAATAACGACAATTTTGTCAGCCATCCGCACTGTAGAGAAACGGTGAGAAATAAGAAATACCATCTGATTTTTGGTCAGGGCGCGAAAGTGATTGAAAATGTCAAACTCTGCTTGGGCGTCCATTGCTGATGTTGGTTCATCTAAAACCAGAATATCTGCATTCGTTCGCATAAAAGCACGGGCAAGAGCAATTTTCTGCCACTGACCTCCAGAAAGTTCCTGTCCCCCCTTGAACCATTTACCAAGCTGAGTTTGAAAGTTTTCGGGCAAATGTTGAATAAAAGGAAGCGCCATGCCTTTTTCAGCCGCAGTTTGCCATCGGGTTTTGTCTTCCATGCGTTCTACATCTCCCACCCCGATATTCTCACCAACGGTGAACTGGTAGCGGACAAAGTTCTGGAAAATCACCCCGATGCGTCGCCGCAGCACATCTACATCCCATTCTTGCAAGTCCAAACCATCTAGTAAAATACGTCCGGAATCTGGAGTGTAGAGTCGGGTAAGCAGCTTGATGAGCGTAGTTTTACCAGAACCATTTTCACCCACAATGGCTAATTTCTCTCCCGGTTTCAGGTGTAGCGAAATGTTTTTCAATGCAGGTTGCGAACTTCCTGGATAAGTGAATGATACATTTTCAAAGCGAACTCCGTCTTTAGGGATTATGCCTTTGGTGGCTTTGCCTTTTGCTTTTGGCACTTCCTCTTCTAAGAACTCGTAGAGGTTGGAAAGATAGAGGTTATCCTCGTACATTCCCCCGATAGAAGTCAAGGCACCGGAAAATGTAGATTGTCCTTGGCGGAACACGGTAAGATACATCGTCATGTCCCCTAGGGAAATTCTACCGGCAACCGTCTCCACCACAATCCAAGCGTATGCCAGGTAAAAGGCTGCGGTACTCAACAAACTCAGCAAATAACCCGATAGTCCCCGCCGCAGCGTTAACTCGCGGTCTTCACCGTAAAGTCTATTAAACAGGTTGTGGTAACGCCCCAGCAGCATATCCCCTAGTTGGTAGAGTTTCACTTCCTTGGCAAAATCTTCTCTAGCAAGCAAGGTTTCCAAGTAATGCTGCTGGCGGGTTTCCGGCGCACGCCAGCTAAATAGGCGAAAGGCTTCTCCCGCAAACTTCGTTTCAGCAAAGAATGCGGGCATAGCTGCTATGATCAGCATCACCACTGCCCAAATCGAGAATTTCACCAGCAAAACGCCGTAAGTCACGAGTGACAGGGCGCTTTGCACCAAGCCAAAAGTGCGGGTTACTAGAGACAGGGGACGAATCGATGCTTCTCGCCGTGCATTTGTCAATTTGTCGTAGAATTCCGAGTCCTCAAATTGGGTAAGATCAAGTGTCAGCGCCTTTTCTAGGATGAGAACATTTACCCGCTGACCAAGTAGCATCCGTAGCAATGATTGGCAAACGGTGAGTCCTCGCTGACTACCTGCAAGAGCGGCAACGGCGATCGCCTCTAATCCCACATACATCAAAGGGCGATAACTATTGACAAAATCGTTGTTATATGCATTAATTTGAGAAGCAGCAACAACAGCATCGACAATTAACTTACCAAGGTAAGCTACAGCAGCGGGTAAAAGACCTGCCACTAAAGTTAAAGTGGCAAGGATAATGGTTAGAAAGTGGCTAGTAGTCCACACCAAGCTTACAGCCCGTCCACTGTACCGGAATACTGCAAGAGATTGGCGCAGAGCGTTACGTTTTTTACGAATCCTCATATTATTTTTATAGTGTAAAATCGCCCTTGATTGCAGCGATCGCCGTACCTAAGATGCCGACACCCCAGAATGCTGAGGGCGTGATGTCAGTTGGGTGAAACCATGACAAAACCGGACAACCAACTCTGCCGAGTACTCATGAAGCGCCGTACAGAACTTTAGGAGAGGGATGCATAGGCGGTTTTTTCTCAATTAGTGTTGCGAATTTCCAAGTTAACCCGCCTATGCATGCCAAGGTGAGCTATGGGACGGTGGAGGGGGTACTCGGGAGTAGGGGTACTCGGGAGTAGGGGTACTGGGAAAATGAAGTGATGGGGTTTCTTAAAACTGCATAAGTTACTTTTACTTGCATTTATATAAAACTAAATGCGTCTCAACGAGGTATATTCTTGACAAACATAATTAGAATACACTCACTTACTACTACATCCAATCACTACTGACTACCACTATTTGACTGGTAATCACTCTGATGCAGGTCTATGGTTATTGATTCAATCATTTTAGTTCTTGTGAAAAGTTATATTAAAAAGTTTGCATCTTCATAAACAAATTTGGATACATGTTGAAAACAGGCTATGAATCATGATATTTATCTAAATTATTTAGTATAGATTAGAGGTTAAAAATGAAATTTTTCCAAAAGAGTACTTGGTTAACTTTAAGCCTTTTCTCGACCATATTACTTTCATGTTTAAGTATTGCTTCATTTCCAAATAATGGAAAAGCGCAAAAAAGTCTTAGCAAAAATATTTTACGTGTTGCATTGTACCCATATATTCCTGATGCGGCTAACGATAAATACAGAGAACTGCTTCAAAGAATTGAGACAGAATTCGAGGGGAAAAACCCTGACATTGATTTGGTTCTAAAACCTATTAAGGACGATGGTTTTTATGAGCTAGATACTTTAAAGACATGGCTAACTGAATCTCCATCGAATAATGGCTACCATCTTGTAGAAATAGACACTTTGCTATTGGGTGACCTTGTAGAATTAAATCTAATTCAAGCGTGGAATGCTCCATCAACCCAATCTGATTGGCATCCAGCAGGTCAAAGAGGTGTAACTCTCAATAATCAAGTATATGGTATTCCACATTGGCTTTGTGGTAACTTTATCTTTTCTCGCGACAAGTCAGTTGTAAAAGCAAAATCAATTACTGAGCTTCTTCCCGCTCTCGATCAAGTAAATCCAAAGACACCAAATGTAGCAGGAGATTTGGCAGGCTCTTGGGATTTACCTACGCTTTATCTAGACGCATGGGCTGATACATATGGTTTAGATGAAATTGCCTCGGCTATATCGACGTCCAATCCTGATAAAGTTGTCATGCAGTCATTTAAGAATTTCTCTAAAGAATGTGTAACCAACGGAAAAAATCCATGCTTAGATGGAACTTATAATGATGCTAATTTGAGTGCCAAAAATTTTGCTGATGGTAAAGTAGATACATTTTTTGGATATTCGGAAAGGCTAAATTTTATATTGAAAGAGGGAGTTAACACTAAAGATGTAAAAATAAGTTCCATACCACTGGGACAAAGAAAAAATCCCATCTTATTTGTTGACGCTTTTGTTTTACGTAATGATTGCAACAAAGCCTGTCAAGAAGCTGCTGCAAAGTTTGTAGCATATATGAATGCACCTCAAACTCACGAATGGATTTTAATGAGTCAAGATGCTGGGAATAAAGCTATTCCTCGATACCTAATTCCAGCAACATTGAGTGCGTTTCAAACGCCGGAAGTAAGGCAAAATTCATACTACAGAGTAATTGAATCAGAAACTAAAAAAGGTTTATCTTATCCCAATTCTGGCTTTCCAAAGATTCGTGAAGAAATGGAAAAAAACATTTTAAATGAGTTAGGAGTAGCTCCAAAAATGTGAATTTGATAGCTTTAAAACGCCTCTCTTGCGTAATTTGTGGAGGCGTTTTATCTGTTTTAATTTTTGATTTATAGTACTCCTTCCATCCCTCCCCATTACCAACTGACCGCTGTTGATGGATACCCCAAGGTGCATACTTTGATCTCCCCCTTCTCGGTCGCCAAGGAAGCATTTAAAGAAGCGGTTGATAATCCGCTCGTTAACATTTTGATAGCGATTATTGAGGGGTGGAGGAAGTATCAGAACCGAATAATTCAAAGCTCAAGTTAATGAAAAGTGTTCGCGAATAATATGGTCTACACCCATCTGTTGATAATCTTTCTGCGGACTGCGAGCATTTTGAGCAGAACTGCGGTATTGAAGTGCGAGCGGTAGCAGCAAAGAACCACCCGCGAGCGCTCCGACTTGCAGTAATTGCCGTCTAGATAATGATTTCATCAAAGAAGGGAATAGGGAACGCTTAACGGGGAACAGTTGAGCGTTCCGCTTTTCAAATGGGAGTTAGAGACCCCGGCTGACAAGCAGCTCTGTTTGAAGCGGGGTTTAAATCCCCGTTTCAAAGACCCTGTTGCCTGTTGCCTGTTGCCTGTTGCCTGTTGCCTCTTTAATCTGGGTCACCTGTGTGACTGGGTAATTAAGCGTTTTCATTTAGTCACAACACCAGAAAGTATCATTTCATTTTTGGTTTCAATAAATATTGTCTTTTTTTTTGATAGATGCTGCTTTTTTTTATTACTTTAAAATGAACTACCCCGGCGTAAGCGGACGGGGTATCAGAATCAAAATAGAGTTAATTGCTCATCTGTGTGTAACTTAAGATAGTCATTGCCCTGGCTTTTGACATATCTGGCATCATGCCCATAAAGAAGGGTGTTTACTGCTGTTACGAGATTATGGGCAATTAAGCGCACATGATTTAACACCATATACATTGACAGTCACTGCCAGCGATCGCCACTATGAATGACGATACGAATATCCTGGCATAGAAAGTACCCGCCGGAAACAAACGCTCTCATGTGGGAAACTATTCAAATCGTCCCATTGCTTCGCATTACCATTTAAACGAGACGACTTATCTCATCAAGTGAATCTGCTATGATGCCTGTACGTCAAACCTTATCGAAGCCTGATATCCAACTTTCTTATTTAGAATGGAACCAAGGTCAAGAACCTTTACTACTGTTACACGGTTTAGCCGACCACGCCTTAGTTTGGTCTAGCTTAGGAGATGACCTAGCGCCAGATTATCATATAATTGCACCGGATATGCGCGGTCATGGCGAGAGTACGAAGCCAGAAAAGGACTACAGTTTTGAGAGTGCGATCGCCGACTTAGAAGCACTGATGGATAGCCTGGGATGGTCGTCTGCTCATATTGTGGCTCACTCTTGGACAGGTAAACTAGCTGTTATTTGGGCAAGAGTCAATCCACAGCGTTTGCGGAGTATAGTTTTAATCGATCCAATTTTTATTTGGAAAATACCCAGCTTCCTGAAGGTAACGTTTCCCTTTTTGTACCAATTTTTGTCCTTTCTCAAAAGCATGGGACCATTTGCCAGTTACGAGGAAGCCGAACAGCAAGCGCGTCAGTTAAACCAATTCCAGGGATGGAGTAGCTTACAACAGCAAGTCTTTCAAGCAGGAATTGAACAAAAACCCGATGGAAGTTGGGGTAGTAAATTTACCATCGCAGCCCGTGACGGAATTTTTGAAGAAGTGATGCAGGTTCCCGGTTTTACAGTCCCAATTCACATCCCTACCCTCTTCGTACAACCAGAACAAGGACTTAACCGCAAAGATTGGCAACTCCAACCTTACAAAACCTATCTGAAAAATTTACGAATTTGTCAAGTTCCCGGCAATCATTGGGCATTTTTGACGCAGCCTGAAGCTTTTAACCAAACTGTAAAAACTTTTTTGCAGGAGCATAGAGGGTGATGGGGTAATGGGGAGAGCGTTTCCTCTCGTTCCTAGGTTGCACCTGGGAATACTTTCACAGAGGCTGCGCCTCTCATTTTACGCCCATTGCAGGCACCTCCCGCCTGTCATTCTTTGGCACCGGGGAAGGAGAATTATGCAACTTTAGTATCTTTGCAACTATCATTAGATAGATAATTTGCGCTCACTACCATATTCATTGCCAGTCATGAGCTTGTGCATAAACCCTACCTGCCCGCAACCAAACCACCCAGATAATGATGAAAACCGTTTTTGTCAAAGTTGTGGTTCCCAGCTGGAATTACTTGGGCACTATCGTGTGATGCGCCTTCTCAGCGATAAAACTGGCTTTGGCAAAGTCTATGAGGCTTATGAACAGGACACACCCAAAATCGTTAAGGTTCTTAAAGAAGAACTATCAAGCGACGCGAAAGCAGTAGAACTCTTTCAAAAAGAGGCTGCTGTATTGGGACAGTTGGATCATCCTGGTATTCCCAATGAGGATAGTTACTTCCAGTATCAGACCAGAATGGGTTTGGTGTTGCATTGCATTGCAATGGAGAAAATTGAGGGTCCCAACTTAGAGGGGTGGCTAAAGCAGCAGCAGAATAGACCCATTTCCCAAGACCAAGCCATCGCCTGGTTGAAACAACTGGTAGAGATTTTGCGTCTCGTGCATGGTAAGCAGTACCTGCACCGAGATATCAAGCCATCTAACATTATGATTAGAGCTGATGGGCAGTTGGTGTTAATTGATTTTGGCACCGCAAGGGAAGTCACAAGAACGTACTTAGCCAAAGTGAGCAGTGGTGCAGGTGGTATCACGGCAATTATGTCATCTGGCTACACTGCCCCAGAACAAATGAATGGTCTAGCTGTACCGCAATCAGATTTTTTTGCCTTGGGACGCACCTTTGTATTTTTGCTGACGGGACACCATCCCTTGGATTTATACGATGCTTACCACAATATGTTGGACTGGCGCAATCATGCCACTCACGTCTCACCGTTACTGTTAAATTTTATTGATTGGCTGATGGCGCGGGAAGTGAGTCAGCGCCCCGCCAACGCCCAAGAAATTTTGCGACGCCTAGCAGAGATTGAACAGCAACTGGGTGGAAGTACCGTTGCTGTAAATGTTGTGGGAAGTTTAAATACACAACAATTGCCACCGCCAAATACTACAACTTTACCGCCGCAACCTGGATTACCGCCACAACAAAAACAGCCAGAAAAAGTGCCTTTACTTTCCCTGTTTGCGGCGCTGCTGGTGGTTTTAGGATTTCTTGGTGTCGTAGCTTTAGCGACGAGAACACCACAATTTGCTTCCATTCCAAATTATGGGCAAGCTCCCCAAAGAAAAGGTAAGATAGATTACTTTCCCTATGAGGAAGGAAGAGACAGTCAAGGCAGGATAGCTCAATTTAACATAGCTGTTCTTTCGGTAGAATATAAATGGCTTTTGGGCAGCGATTTTCAAGTCAAATATAACGACCAAATTATTAATATTGATGCCTTAAGGTCAAATCTGGAACAAGAAGGGATACACAGGATAATGCAAAACCCAACCGAGATTATCTCTGTGGGAACAGCTTCTTGTGAGGGTGCTGTGGAAGCCGAAGAACGTAGGGCTTTTGAGCGTTCTAAGCAAATACAACTTTTAGGGAAAAAAATATTTAGCAATACTCCCAGCGTTAAAGGATATCGCTTATTGAATCTAGGTCAATTTCGGCGGAGTGACTGTCAGGCAAATCAGGATTTAACAGCATACCAAAGAAGCATTATTATTATTGGCGTGAGGAAACAATCAGAAGGCGTCATTCTGGATGAAGCGCTCAGGGATAGGTTAGAGAAGAAACCATTTGCTGATTTCAAGTTAGAAGATTATTCACTAGGTTCACTGGATAAGTTTAAAACAATACCCAGCAATTTGTAGCTGAAACCTGCTATATGGCTTCTAGCCCTGACTCTGTAAACTTCTCATTTCTTGTTGCACGTCCAATGCAATTTGCAATGCTTCATTTAGCAACCGCCCGTGTTCAGTCGCCTGTTCGCTCACTTGCATTGCTGTTAAGGTTGCTAAATTATTAATAAATAATTCTGCTCTACTCACAATAAACTTCTTATTCTCTCTTAAAATTCTTTCGGTTTTTAATGCCCGAACTAAATCATTTCTTGTCAATTTTAGTGCTTCTAGCACTTTCTTTCTTTCCTTTAAACTCACTCCAGGATTACCTGCCGCTTCTATTTGATCATTGATATCTATTGCTTTGATAACGGCATTATATCTATCAACATCATTTAGGAGAACCTTCAGCGAATGTGTAATATTTTTTTTGACAGTGCTAGTTCTTTGTTTCCATAAAACATATAAGAAAACTTGTGTAACCGTTCCAAAACACAAAGTAAATATTACGAATAGGAGCCAGGAAGGTATTGTTACCCAATTAGCAAATAGTCGGATAATGAGATCAAATGTAACATGACTAAAAACTAGTATAGTAACTCCAATAAAAACTACGGTAGCGCCCTCAGGTCCTTTCGCTTGTTTTATAAATCGACTAACGGATCTTTTTATAGGATGAATAAGAATTATAAGTTCATCGTTTATAGGCAAATCAGTCAATTTTTGTAGTTCTTTTTGACTAATCTCCAATCCTTGCAAATCATCACGCACAGCTTTAATATCCTCTTTAATATAGTTTTTTTCCAGTATTATATAACAAGAAAATTTACGCCAGACAAATAACGTTTACATTTTTATGACGAAAACTTAACAAAAGTTATTTTTTAGAGCCAAATCGTATTGACAATCTGTAACTTTTGATACTAAATTATATGACTTTCACCAAGTGTATTGCCGCTTCCTTAACTTCTTTTACATATTATCCGTCAAGGTTTCAGGATGAGTTTTATAAATCTTGAGAAACTGGGTTCTTGTATAATAATTTGTTCCTAAAATTTATTGACTTGCAAGACATTAAGCACTGACACAAACAGCAGCGCTGAACCCACTTTTTGGTAGAAAAAAAGAATGAACAATGAAGAGTGAAAAAAAAACAATCAAAAAAGACAAAAATTGTTTTTTCCAAGACCCTACGTAGTATTTATATACTAATGTGAATTTTGGCAACGAGCAAATTAGGATAATGCAACAGCGTCAGAGACAAATCATTTATTACCACAGCATGATGATTTTGTAAAGTACCTAAATCCTATTTTCTTATGTCTTGTTTCTTCTTTGTTTACTAGTAGTACGCCAAATAATGCCCCAAAGGGCGAGCATTTTGTCTAACTTCAACCCAACCCCCAAATTCAGAGGAGACGCTTCGCCTCCCCTCCTGAAAAAGCCATGATCTAGAATCTGCTAAATGTAACGGATTGCAAAGTATAATGAAAACCAGAAAACGATTAAGAAATATTGAAGAACAGTAAGGTTAAATGCGAGTAGCGATCGCCGGAGCGGGTTTAGCAGGGCTTTCTTGTGCCAAATATCTCACCGATGCAGGTCACACTCCTATTGTCTTAGAAAGCCGAGACGTACTGGGGGGTTTGGTAGCAGCGTGGAAAGACAAAGACGGCGACTGGTATGAAACAGGGTTGCACATCTTCTTTGGGGCATACCCCAATATGTTGCAGCTGGTGAAGGAACTGGGCATTGAAGACAGATTGCAGTGGAAAGAACACTCGTTGATCTTCAACCAGCCCAATAATCCAGGGACTTATAGTCGCTTTGATTTTCCAAATTTGCCAGCGCCTTGGAATGGTATAGCAGCTATTCTACGGAATAACGATATGCTCACATGGCCAGAGAAGATTCGCTTTGGTATCGGCTTGATACCAGCGATGATTCTAGGGCAAAGGTACGTAGAAAAGATGGACAAGTACTCTTGGTCCGAATGGATGAAAAAGCAAAACATTCCTCCACGAGTAGAAAAAGAAGTATTTATCGCCATGTCCAAGGCGCTGAATTTCATAGATCCTGATGAAATTTCGGCAACAATTCTTCTGACAGCTCTCAATCGCTTTCTTCAAGAGAAGAACGGCTCGAAAATGGCTTTTCTGGACGGTTCCCCGACAGAACGGCTATGCCAGCCGATGGTGGATTACATTACCGAACGCGGTGGCGAAGTGAAGTTGAATGCGCCCCTCAAAGAAATCGTGCTCAACGAGGATGGCACGGTGAAGCATTTTCTAATTCGAGGTTTAAATGGCGAAGATTATATAGAAACTGCGGATTTGTACGTCTCGGCAATGTCAGTAGACGTAATGAAGGTTTTACTACCTGCACCCTGGAAAAAAATAGAATTTTTCCAAAAATTGGAAGGTTTAGAGGGGGTACCGGTGATAAACTTGCAGTTGTGGTTTGACCGTAAACTTACAGATATTGATAACCTGTTATTTTCGCGATCGCCCCTGCTGAGCGTTTATGCCGATATGAGCAACACCTGCCGTGGATACGCCAACCCCGACTGCTCAATGCTGGAACTAGTCCTAGCTCCCGCAAAAGATTGGATTGCCAAATCTGAACAAGAGATTTTGCAGGCAACTCTTGCGGAACTAGAAAAGCTGTTTCCCGACCATTTTGGGGGAGACAATCCAGCAAAGTTGCTAAAATATCATGTCGTTAAGACGCCGCGCTCAGTTTACACAGCAACGCCTGGTCGTCAACAGTACCGTCCCTCACAAGTGACTCCAGTTGCTAACTTCTACCTGGCAGGGAGTTACACAATGCAACGTTACTTAGGGAGTATGGAAGGTGCCGTACTTTCTGGTAAGCTGACAGCGCAGGCGATCGTCCGTAATACTGCCGAGGGGTTTTCACAAGAACAGCCCCTCCCTGGTTCCTTTGGAACGAGGCAAACACCTCTTGAGGCGTTTGGGCGTTAGGTTAGGACGCGCTAAGCGATTGCTGAAGCACATCCGGTGGCAAATTCTAACAGCCTGCAAACGCAAACCCTTCAGCCTGCAACGAATGCTGCAACTGCCTGATTCTCCCCCATGCATGAAAACGTTGGTCTCTGTAGACGAGTCATATCAACTTTGTCGCCATCTCACAGCAAAGTATGCCAAGACTTTTTACCTTGCCACACTGCTGATGAGCAAGGCAAAGCGCCAGCATATTTGGGCAATTTATGCTTGGTGTCGCCGTACAGATGAACTGGTGGATGGTCCTGTGGCTAGCATGACCACACCCGAAACTCTCGATATATGGGAGCTGCAACTGGAATCCATTTTTGCGGGACGCCCAGTAGACAGTTTCGATGTTGCATTGGTGGATACCCTCCACCAATACCCGATGGATATCCAGCCCTTTCGGGATATGATTGACGGTCAGCGCATGGATTTATACCGCAGTCGCTACCAAACCTTTGATGAGTTATACCTCTACTGTTACCGTGTGGCTGGCACTGTAGGCTTAATGTCAACAGCAATCATGGGGGTAGAGACCTCCCCAGACTCTTCTCCCTGGAACCAGAACAAACAGCCCTATATTCCTACAGAAGAAGCAATTGCCTTAGGAATTGCCAGTCAATTCACCAATATCCTCCGGGATGTAGGCGAGGATGCAAGACGGGGGCGGATCTACATTCCTCAAGAAGACTTGGCGCGGTTTAACTACACTGAACAAGACTTGTTGAAAGGAGTGGTGGATGAGCGCTGGCGGGCGCTGATGCGCTTCCAAATAGCACGGACGCGCCAGTTTTACGCCAAGGCTGAAAAGGGAATAAGTCACCTGTCTGCCGATGCACGATTGCCTGTATGGGCGGCTCTAATGCATTACAGTCGAATTCTTAAAGTTATTGAACGCAACAATTATGATGTGTTCAATCAGCGTGCCTACGTGCCCAGATTGCAAAAATTAGGCACTTTGCCAGTAGCATGGTTGCGGGCACAAGTGCTATAAAGATGTAGTCATTTTGTCATTTGTCCCGATAAATGACAAATGACAAATGACAAATGACAAACGGCACATAGGTATTGACATTCAAACTTAGAGTTTGATACTATTAATAACCATGACCTTGGAGAGGTGGCTGAGTGGTCGAAAGCGGCGGATTGCTAATCCGTTGTACAGTTCGTAAGGCTGTACCGAGGGTTCGAATCCCTCCTTCTCCGTTGATAAAGCAGAAAAAACCAAAATAACACTCTAGGCATAGATCAGAGAAACATTTTTACTCCTCTAGGGGGATGTTATTATTTATTTTCTGGAGCCATAAAAGAATTTAATTCATTATCAAATTTGAATTTTACTTTTAGGCTGCAAAAAAAAGAGGAGTAAAACTCAATATATGCAAAAGATAAATACTGCTTTGGCTGTGGCTTTGGCTACCCTGGCAGTTGGTTTCCTGGCAGCCGCTTGTGACAACACTGCCCCAAATAATGCAGGTGGTACTGGTAATGGAGGGAGTGCCACCCCCGCAGGCTCAACGACAACAGCGACCAGTGGCGGTGGCAATGGGTTGAAAATTGGTTCCCTACTACCAGCAACTGGGGATTTGGCTTCCATCGGGCAGCAAATTATACCATCAATCCCCTTCCTTGTGGAAACTGTTAACGCTTGCGGCGGCGTCAACGGTCAACCTGTGACCCTTGTTGCGGTAGACGACCAAACCGATCCCAAAGGCGGTGCTGCTGGTATGACTAAACTAGCAACAGTCGATAGGGTTGCAGGTGTCGTTGGCTCTTTTGCCAGCAGCGTTACTACTGCTGCTGTTTCAATTGCTGCCCAAAATAAAGTTATGTTAGTTTCTCCAGGTAGCACTAGCCCCGTATTTACTGAACAGGCGAAACAAGGTAAATTTAATGGCTTTTGGGCACGTACTGTTCCACCTGATAGTTATCAGGGACCAGCTTTAGCCGCACTTGCTAATAAAAGAGGTTATAAAAGAGTTTCCACCGTCGTCATCAACAACGATTACGGTGTAGGTTTTGAAAAAGCATTTGTCCAAGCTTTTGAAAAATTGGGGGGAACCGTTGTTAATAAAAACAATCCCATCCGTTACGATCCCAAAGCAACCACATTTGAAACTGAAGCATCTGCTGCTTTTGCTGGTAAGCCTGATGCAGTCCTTGGCGTTTTTTACGTAGAAACAGGTAGTTTACTCATAAAAGCAGCTTACCAGCAAGGTTTGCTGCAAGGGGTACAAGTCATGCTGACAGATGGCATGAAGTCAAATGAGTTTCCTGGGCAAGTTGGCAAAACCAATGACGGTAAATATATCGTTTCTGGAGTTATCGGCACAGTACCGGGTTCCAACGGCAAAGCATTAGAGGCACTTACAAAACTTTGGCAGTCCAAAAGAGGATCTCCACCAGGAGAATTTGCTCCTCAAGGTTGGGACGCTGCCGCCTTGCTAGCGTTAGCAGCACAAGCCGCCAAAGAAAATACAGGTGTTGCCATAGCCAGCAAAATTCGTGAAGTTGCCAATGCCCCTGGAACAGAAGTGACTGATGTTTGTGAGGGACTAAAGTTACTCAAAGAAGGTAAAGATATTAACTACCAGGGAGCCAGTGGCAACGTAGATGTTGACGAAAACGGCGATGTCATCGGTATCTACGATGTCTGGGAAGTTGGGGACGACGGCAAAATGAAGACGATTGACAAAGTTAGCCCAACGAAATAAAAGTTAGGTGTAGAGACGCGACGCCCTTCGGGTTGGCCAGTTCCCTACGGCGGGAAACCCGCCTATGTCCTTCGGACACGCTGCGCGAACAGGACTGGACTCACCAGTCGCCTGACGGCACTCCCCAAGGGCGGAGGGAACCTCCGCACGGGGGTGGCTCCGGAGGGAGACCAACGCCAGTCATTTACGGCGGGAGACCCGCCTGCATGGCTAGCGCTCCTCCTGCAGCGCTGGCTCGCCATGACACGTCTCTACTTAATATCCTTTTACGAGCCAAACAAACTGCCAAAGTTGTAACCAACTCCTATCGACAAACCGATGTCGGTATCATCAAAAAATGCCGCATTCACAGCTGCTGTTGCCGTAAATTGAGGCGTTATAGGCACATCGATTCCACCAGTTAGTAGGAAAGCGGCTTCAGTACCATCACCTGTATTAATAGCTGCGCCACCTCCAATGTAAGGAGCAATAGGTAACGGTTCAGCAAACTCATCTGATAACGGGTTAAATGAAAAGTCATAAGTGACCGGAAGTAGAATAACAGGATCGCCTCCGATCACTGCCCCTGGACGCACCGATATAGCATTTGTCAACCCGATTTTACTGATAACCATAAAATTAGCGTCGCCTAGAGCAGAGTCACCACCCAGACCGATATTTCCTGCTATTCCGATATAACTTGAGCCGCCACGGGTTGGTCTGCCTGGATCGATATTAATATCGGATTGTGCCACCTTAGAAGCAGATGGTTTTGGGGCTTCATCATTCTGGGCATTTTGGGGGTCTGCAAGAAGTGCCGCAGATGAAGTTGCTGTTGTCCCAGGAACAGGCTTTACCACGCTCTTGGCAGTTTCCTGGTGCGTGCTAGTTAAGAGCTGTTGCGACTGGTTTATATTTGACACTGGCGCTGAATTATCTTCTGCGACAGTGAATTCTACCGAAGTCGGAGTAAAGGCTTGTGGGTAGAAATTTTCTACTTCAACACTTACCTGATTAAAAGACGCTTCAGTTCCGGAAGACTCGGTTAACTGCTGAGTGCTTTTAGTATCTACCGTTTGCGCACTAGCAGATAAGCTGCTTCCCAGAACCGCCATAGCTGATAAACTCAGCAACACAAATACATTCTTGCGAGAAATAATAGTATTCATAATTCACTCCTCAAAAAATATTGCCTCACTCAATAAATAAGGCTTTCTCTGGCTTTTAGCCTACTTTTGGCAATATTCAACATTTAACATCAAAAAATCAATTCCTACATCCTCAATTTGACTAAACTCACGAAAATTTTGAAATCAGAAATTTAAAAAATTTGTACTTAGTTTGACAGATGACGAAAAATATCTGTATGCTATAAGAGTGAAAAATTGGTAATAAATGCAAGGTTGCTACGAATCATAGCCAACAAAAATTTAAAGCAATCAAGGCAAACTCTACGCTTCAACTTTAGTTTGCTAATATAAAAATCGAGTTGACTGGGTATTGTAGAAAGCTTGGCTGTAATGCGTTTTAGCTGTTTATCAGGTTTGCTCAAACTACTGACTTTGGTAAAACTTCCGTGTGCAAAAGTCTTTAAGCACACAGCATATATAACCTCTACGGTAATTACGTAAATAAACTCTTGAAAAAGCAATGTGCTTAAAAGCACATTGCTTTTTCAAGAATTACTTCACAGAATTTTCATATATGAGTGATTAGTATACACAATCAACTCAAATTCTCTAATATCACTAAATTTTAGACTGATAGTGACTGTATATGCACTGAATAGCCTATGCTTTTTCATGAAAAATTTGTAAAGTGACTATTATTCTTTATATATCCATGATAAGTTATCACTTAGTCATTCAAGTTTGTAGCCGTTGCACTGGAGAATTGCACTTAAACAAGCCGTCAATACCCCTAAAAAATCGAGAGCGAAAGCAAACTCTTTCCTCAGGAACTTAAGTTTCAAATATTGTATCGGCTATATAAAAGTTCAGTTTGATTAAGTATCTTGATTCTCTGGTGGTCAAATGAGATGTTGACTGTGCAAAGCGCTGCGCTGGAGGCGAGAAAGATTTGCCGAACCGCCTAACAAGCGATCGCGCCGTGCACAGTGCTCTTAGGCGAGCGACAAATCTTTTAAAAGTTTATAATTTGCATTTAAGTTTCTTTTAGAACTGTTCATTTGCTGCGGAATAGGTGCTGTACACAAATGGATGAAAATAGTGAAATCAGGGTGTTAATGAACTCTCAATATGCTCTTCATTCTCCAATCTTCTGTTTTCTCAACCAACCGAAAGTTAGATATAAGTTAGAAGCGTGCAAGCCATGAACAAAGTTAAAATTCTGAACCTGGAAATTGACAATTGGTCGAAGGCAGAATTTTTAGAGAAATTGCAATCTGGGGTAGTATTTACGCCGAATGTTGATCATTTGATTAAACTACAAAAAGACCCGGAATTTTTGCAGGCGTACAGTATTAGTGATTATAAGGTTTGTGATAGCCAAATACTGATTTATGCGTCTAAATTTTTAGGAACGCCAATCAAAGAAAAGATTGCAGGTTCCGACTTGTTTCCTGCTTTCTATAATTACCATAGGCGTAATGAAAACATCAAAATCTTTCTTTTGGGCGCAGGTAAAGGAGTTGCTAGTAAAGCTCAAAATGAAATCAATAGGAAAACAGGCAGAAATATTATTGTTGCCTCATATTCTCCGCCTTTTGGATTTGAGAAAGACGAAGAAGAGTGTCAGAACATAGTGAACATGATTAACAATTCTGGTGCCACTGTCTTAGTTATAGGAGTTGGTGCTCCAAAGCAAGAAAAGTGGCTATACAAGTACAAGAAGATGTTACCCCATATCAAGATATTTATGGCTCTGGGTGCCACCATTGATTTTGAAGCAGGAAATGTGAAAAGAGCTCCAAAATGGATGAGCGAAGTTGGCTTAGAGTGGTTGTTTAGAATTGTATGTGAACCAAAAAGATTATGGAAAAGATACTTAGTAGATGATCTTCCTTTTTTTATACTCATTCTGAAACAAAAGCTCAACTTATATATAACCAAGGAACATAAGAGCAGCAACCCGATTTGGCAAATTGCTGACAGATTCTAGGTACTGAAATATGTAAAAATATGTAGGATGCGTCACACTGTGTAGCGCATCCTACAGCTTTAATTAACTGTTTACCATGTCAGCTAATTTTCCTAAGTGAGTCTTTCGAGATAACATTTCTGGTGTGCTATCAAGTCCGACTTTCTCTAAAATTCTTTCCCAACGGTATACCCAGTCATGACGTAGTAGAGAATTCATCACATTATCTTTACGAATTCTATTTAGGCGATCGGGTTGTGCATCAAGTTCAGTTATAATATCGGCTATATTAGCAGCATCATAAGGAATTTCAATTACTGCATCAGACCAGTTGAAGTAAGTCGTATAAGCTTCACAAACTGGAGGAGTCCCAATCATAACGGCTCCCCCTGCTGCTCCCTCAAAAAAACGAGAACCTAATTCTTCTTGACCACCGGTTTGATCAACAGCGTCAAATTTTGCTTTATTAGAAATATAGTAGCGACTTCTCTTAATCAAATTGCTATATAAAATTCGATGTTCTTTATAGTCCATCATTTGTAAACCTTTAAGAGAGTCAAATAAATATAAAAAGTTTTTCCGTTCTGCTACTTCCAGTAAAGCTTTGTGTACTATTGGTGAACGGCGACCGATACTATAAATATCTATAGAGCGTTGAGGTGGTTGCGGGTATGAGCAAAATTTTATAGTATCGACCCCATAGGGTAAAGAATAACAAGGACGTTGAACCAAATTAGAAATAGCATTTATGCTAGAACTTTGTGTCGTAAAAATATAATCAAAATCTTTCACCACTTCCAAACAAAGTCTAGTTTTATGGTTTCCAATTTCTTTTGCCCAAATTTCATCTATCCATAAAACAGCTTTACGGCATTTCTCTCGCCACGCTTTCATGGAATTTATACAAGCGAGATCCCAAAAGTGTTGGCAGATAAAAAATAATAAGTCGTACTCTTTATCTACAATAGAGGGTATGCAACCCGAACTGAGAAATTTACCTTTATTAGTCGTCATTGCTACATAGTTTGCCAGCTTTTTCTTGACTGTACTGGCTCCACCAGAAGCTAAGACAGGAGTGAGTATATCCGCATAATCAAAAGTACAAATAGTATCTTCAAATTCATACTCAGCAGAACGATAGGCTTCGGAATGGAAACCACGCATTGATACCAGTAAAATACGTGGTTTTTGATTAGAACGAAGATATAAATTTTTGGATAATAAATTTTCTTGAGACATTTGAGATAGAATTAAATTTTAGCATAATTTTATACCAATGTCCAAAATCTTTGCAACACATAAATCGGCTGTAGGGGTTCAGAAGCTTTGCACCCCTACCCAGGTATCTGTCGCATTCTTTGTCGAAATTGGTATTACACTTAGTAAAAAAGCATACTTTTAATGACTGTTAGTGCCACTACCCCCTTGGCCAACGCAGCACCTGACTCAAAAGTTTCTGCTTGTCAGTATTGATACTTTTCCAGTTATCTAGCAGAATACCTCCGGTACCTTCACTGTTGGGATTCCAGCACCAATAGGTAAAGCTAAGCTTTTTCTTATCAATATAATCAACTAACTGCCTCTGCCAAATCCCCTGTTTAGATTTTGTATCCACCTGAGGTCCACCAAATTCACCAATCAAAATCGGGGCAATACGTTGGGTAGCAATATATTGAAATCCGATCTCCCAACGTTGATACAAATTTTTGGGAAATGTAGGTTCGGAAAACCAGCGCATATCTGAATTACCATATTCGTGAGGAGAATATACTAGCTTTTTGGGAACTCGCAGGCGCACTGGATATTTGCGGACACCCTCTAGATTTGCCCCCCACCAGTATCCTGACTGTTTTTGACCAGGGACATTTTCGACTACCCCCTCCACCACAATCAACCAATTTGGATTGACACTGAGAATACTATTTCCAGCTCGTTCTGCGGCTAACCGCCAGTCTGTAGCGCGATCGCCTGTTCCCCAACTAGCACGACCGTGCGGTTCGTTTTTGAGATCCGCCCCGATGACGTTGGTATAGCCTTTGTAGCGTTTCGCTAGCAGCGTCCAGGCGTCAATCCAGTCTTTCTCAGTAAAGCCGTCACCATACCACAGTTCCGATTCGACATTGTCGTTGAGCCGATGACTGTCAAGCAGAATTAGCAACCCCTGTCGTTTCGCCTCCTGGATCACTATATCCATGACCTCCAGCGGAGTCTTGCCGTACAAATCTTTATTTGCGCCAATGGAAAAATCAACACCAGTGATGTCACGAGAACGCAGTGCTTGTACAGAATAGGGGAAGCGGATGACGTTGTAGCCCAGACTTTTCATCTGAGCGAGCATATCTTTGTAATCCCTCGCCCAAAGTCCATGAGGAACATGATTTGGTAGTTCCATGCCAAACCAGTTGACACCACGCAGCAGAACAACTCGACCTCTGGCATCAATAATCTGAGAACCGCGAGTAGACAAAGGAAAGACAATAGTCGTAGCTGCTTCGCTTGTAGCCATATCAAATTGCTTTACAAACAACGGCGAACAACTACTGAGAATTGTGTAAAGTAACACTAAAGCCAAGCCAACCGCAATATTTTTTGTGACTTGTCCCCACTTTTTGTAATAGTAAGCAATGGAAAAACTAATATTGCGTACTATGGTAAATCCCTGTTTAACAAAAGTTGGTCTACGCATAAAACATCGTTTGTTAGTACATACCTGCTGTTCCTGCAACTTTATCTAGGATTCTGCCCAGAGCTGCTCCTGCTGCATCACAAGAAAAATGTTCTTTGGCGTAGCGTTTAGCTGTTTGACCAAGACGGTTGCGTAGTGCTGAATCGTTCCATAACATTTCTATCGCCTGCACTAAATCCTCAACAGATTGAGGTTCAACCAACAGACCAGTCTCGCCATGCTGAATATAATCTTCTGCTCCATGACAACGGGTGGCGATGATTGCACGACCCATGAGCATAGCTTCTACAATAGTGATTTGTCCTGCTGCTGTCACTTGCGGTTTTGGAAGCAGAGGTACGATGCTGATCCGCGCCTCTTGAGCTAAACGCAAGCAATCTTCCCTACCAATACCAAACGGTGTTTTCACATTCGGCGGAACGGTTAATCCTGCTAATGCATGTTCGCTTGATGCGACAACAGTTGGTAGGTTTAGCTTTTCTACTGCTTGGAAGAAGGTGGGAAAGTCGCGGTGAGCAGAACCGAGTGCTGTGATAAAAGGATCGGTCGTATTTTCTTCATAAGTGACGGGAATCTCTGATTGGTGAAAGGGGACAAATTCAAAACGCTCCTTTGGGATTCCCAACCACTGGTGGTAGATATCCACTTCACGCCGTGTGTGGACAACAAAGCGATCAATGTTTTTTAGGCTAAATTGGGCGATCGCTTGCCGAATCCCACTAGAGCAGGTGCCAACATTGAATAACCAAGCCACTACAGGAATGCGCTTGCGAGTAAGCCGCTGTTGCATTCCTATTACTGCTGGTAGCTGAGGAAAAACGGTAATTACGCCTCCCTTAGTCGCCTTCATCGCTTCCATACCATGTTGCTGATAAATGAGCCAATTCCTAAATCCAGTGACAGAAGACTTTTGATTGTGCCAGTTTTCTAACGGTTTTGGACGTGGAACGATATGGAACTGGTGGCGATCGCCCGGAACATTTCGGGTTAACCAAGGCTCGTTGATGAGGTTGGGCTTATTAATAAAGGGGGCTGCAACTGTCCAATGCATGGAAATCGAGAATCTTTATGTATAAATTATTTTCAGTATAAATGAAAATCCATCTACAATACTTGCTACTTCAAAGCATCTTTCAACAGTTCAGATAATCTTGATGTAAAAACTTCTAAATTATATTTTTCTTCACATAAACGCCGAGCTCTGTTTCCCATCTCTCGGGTTTCATCTGGATGTTCTAGTAAATACGATATTGCCTGTTGCCATCCTTGAACATCTCCCTGTTCAACAAAAATACCAATTCTTTGTTTTTCTATATCGATACCAACAAACTGGTTGCTAGTCATGACAACTGCTTTCCCCATCGACATTGCTTCTAATAAAGTTGTCAGCCCAATTGCATTATATGGTTTGTCTTGCCTAAGATTGAGAGGAATGGCAACTGCATAAGCTTCTTGATAAGCTGCTAAAATTTCTTGCCAGGAAAGTGAATTCTCGACGATATGAATGTTAGAAGGTAGTTTTGAGGTGTCGGAAATGAACGAGTTGCCATAGGGGCAGATTTTCAAATGACAGTTGATTTGGCTAAAGGCTTTTATCAGTGTGTCATAGTCTCGATAAGTTTTACCTATACTTAAAATTAACCTACTGCTACATTCTGCTTCATATTCATAATTAATATTCTTCACTTTATAATATGGTAAATCTGTTCCCCATTCTAATATTTCTAACTTGTGAGCCGGTATATCAAACTCATCTTTTAAATGGTTTTTAATTTCATTGTTCAAGCAAAAAAGTTTATCGTAACCCTTGATAAATAATTTAGTATATAACTGACTACTTAATTTTTTTTTGAATGATTGATACGCTATGGCAACAATTGGTTTTTTGAATATACCGAGCGCTCTGAGAAATGCAAGTAATGCCGTAGTTAGGTGATGTCCCGAATAGACAGCATCGTATTCGGAATTCAGAAAAAGTATCCTTACTTGCTGATCTAAATCTCCGAAAATTTTTAACTTTTGACTAATTTTCTTGAGAAGAGAATACTTTTCGTAAGGCAGAATATCAACATCAATGCCATATTTAGGTAATGTTGTCGCTCCCCAGAGATGATGGCTTGGATATTGATAATTTTCTTTAAGCCAAAATTCCCATTGGGCAGTCATACTGTAGTTATTAACTAATATTACTTTCATTGTTAATTTATTTAATTAAGTTTTTCATGGCTTTAAAATAATACAGTTCAGTTAAGAAGAATTGTAGGTTGGTGTAGGCAGTTACAACCCAACAAAACTAAAGTAGGTGTTGGGTTATGTCCAAAGGGCATGCACTCGCATTCGTTAAGGAACTGGTGACAAGAGTTGGGAACATTTCGGGTTAACCAAGGCTCGTTGATGAGGTTGGGCTTATTAATAAAGGGGGCTGCAACTGTCCAATGCATGGAAATCGAGAAGATTATGTATATTTTTTTTAAGTATAAATGCTCCATCTACAATACTTGCTACTTCAAAGCATCTTTCAAAAGCTCAGATAATCTTGATGTAAAAACTTCTAAATTATATTTCTCTTCACATAAACGCCGACCTCTTTTTCCCATCTCTCGGGTTTCATTTGGATGTTCCAGTAAATAAGATATTGCCTCTTGCCATCCCTTATCATCTCCCTGTTCAACGAAGATACCAATACCCTCTTTTTCAATATCAATGCAAGGCTCTACAGTTCTTGTCATGACAACAGCTTTTCCCATTCCCATTGCATCTAGAAGACTAGTCACTCCAATCGCATGAATATATGATTTCGGTTGGGTATTATCTAGAGGTATAGCAATTGCATAAGCTTTTGCATGTTCAGCTAGTATTTCTTGCCATGATATGTAATGTGTCAAAACTTGAACGTTTGAAGAATTATAATCAATATTATTAAACATAGGATCTGGTGGGCTATATATCCTTAAAGGATAATTTATATTTTTTAAAGCTTTTGTTAGAGTTTTGTAGTCTCTATATGTTCTCCCTGCACTTAAAATAAAACTTTTTTCTCCTTTTGTGTCAAGACTATCATTATTTTTAATTTTATAATAAGGTAAATCGATTCCCCATTCTAATAAATGGAGTTTATTTTCTGGAACATTAAACTCTTTTATAAGATGGTTTCTTATTCCATTGCTCAAGCAAAAAAGTCTATCGTATCTAGATAAAATCAATTTGATAAATAATAAGCTCCAGAGATTTTTTTTAAATGATTGATGTTGAACACTAACAACTGGTTTTTTTAATAGACCTATAGCTCTTAAAATAGCAAGTAGGTAAGTAGAACCTTGATTTGCCGAATAAATTATATCGTAATCATGTTTTTGCAAAAGTAATCTAACTTCCTGATCTAAATCTCCTAGTATTTTTATTTTTTGACTAATTTTTTTTAAAAATGAATATTTTTCCCAAAGCAGAATCTCAACATTAATACCATACTTAGGTAGTGTTGTAGCTCCCCAAAGATGATGAGTGGGATATTGATAATTCTCTCTCACCCACTGTTCCCATTGGGCAGTCATGCTGTAGTTGTTAAGCAAAATTGCCTTCATTATTAATTCCTATCATTAAGCTTCTCGATGTTTTCATCATCTGCCTACCGAGTTAGTTTGAATAATAAAATAAGATTTTCAGGCAGGCGCTTTTGTGAAATAAAATAAATTGAATTGATTGCATAGGCAACATCTACCAATAATTTGGAGCGCCGTCTTCATAACGATGCGATCGCATCCTCGTATAAATATACATTGAAGGCTAATAATTGAACTATTAGCAAAATCTTTTAGTTTTTCGGCAATGACGGAAACTTCTGCGAGGTTTGCGGGAATTCTATACTCCGTGAGTGACTTTGTACTCTTGGTAACGTGTTCCAGCAACACCTGCAAGTGTACCTGTTCCTCTGGAAATATGTAGTAATGCTTTCACGATTGCGTGTTGTCCTAATAGCAAAGAAGGAAACAAAAGGCAAAATCCTTGACTGATCAGTCCAATTCCTTTCACAGCACGTATAGTAAGAACCTTGATTGAAGGATACAATTCACGCTCACAAAGACTTTGTGTGCTCCAACAACGATAACCTCGTCGTAGAATCCATTTCACATTAGTACGGCTTTGAGGGATCCATTCATAAACAACAGCTGTATCTGCCCAGACTATCTTGTATCCTGCCCGAGAGAGGCGCATAAAAAAGTGCGAATCTTCTCCACCAGTCAGAGCAAAACGCTCGTCGAACATTTTATCTATTTGCTTTAAGACCTGAGAACGAACGAGCACATTGCCAGTAGAAGCAGTTTCTAGCCGATGACCTGTAGGGAAACGCTTCGGCTCAAAAAACTTTCCTTTCACAATCCAATTAGGAACACTTGACTCTATGAAACGTGGTAAATTAGGTCCTGTGACTACGTCTGCATCGTACTTCTGCTGAACGAACAAAAGCTCATCTAGCCATGATGGATCAGGAACCTCGTCATCATCAATGAAAGCAACAAAATCAGTATCTTTATTAATAGAGGCAAGAGCTTTATTTCGGCTATAAGAAATACCACGATTAGGTTCAATGCAGTATTTTAGTACTCCTTTGAAATCATTCTCTTTAACAGAGCAAATTGCACGAGCAGCTCCAGTTGAGTCATTATCAACAACAATGACCTCTAATTTTGGAGTTTCACACTTCTTAAAGGTTAGCTGATTGAGACCATCGAGTAAACGTTTTAATCCTTCAGGACGTTGGTATGTTGACACGCACACAGAAATTAACATCTTCTCTCCTCAACTAGAAATCTTGTTTATTTGATGCTTCTATCTCAATCCATTCTTCATCCATAGAAGGACTGGCGTATTTGTAGAGTTTTACTTGTTCAAACTCTACAGACATTGAAAAAATGGTTGATACATATAGTATCCAAAAGATACTATTAGTTGTTACAAGAGTGCTTTCAGTTATGTTATATATTAGAAAAAATGACAAATATATAAGTGGCCATAACCCCTCTACAGTTCTGGTCGTTCTTAACCAAACAACTCCTTTTATCCAGGCAGCCACATAGCTTATAAGAAAGACTATTAACCCTGATATACCTAATTCTGCCAACAAATCCATAAAGCCATTGTGACCATAAGGACATGGCCACTCGAGAGTGCGCCAAAGGTAGGCTGTCACCGGATTATCCCAGTCTTGCCAAACAGCATTAAAACCGTAGCCAAATAAAGGACGTTCCGAGATTAGCTCAAGCATATGTGTCCATATCTCTGTGCGTCCTGTTAGGGTTAAATCCCGACCTAATGCAGTCGCTATAACTGGCAAATTATCTAATACTAAGGTTGCTGCGCTTCCTAGCATAAGTATCACAGCAATCGTTATAGGCACTATTTGGTTGTAATTGTTTCGCCAAGTCCTATACAGTGGCAAAATAATTGTTAGGGTGATCAAAACAACGATCGCTGTTTTTGAAGTCGAAAGAATGATTAAAGCTGCTGAGAGAATAAAACCAAGCCACGCAACCCATCTGTATTTACGCTCAAGACCAGAGTTTTCAAAAGAGAGTAACAGAAAAACTATAGCGCTCATGTTCATGAGGCGGCCCAGGGTGTTTTTGTGCGTTATGATACCTCGCCAAGCTCCCTCATGAGCACCTCCTTCCTGAAAGGTCATTAAACCGTAAGATGGCAATGCAATAGCAAACACAAAACTCAGTAAAATTATTAACCCGAACGCCCACGCTAATAATTGTAGTTGCTCCCGCAAGCTGTAACGTGTAGCTAAGTAAACTCCAAATCCACTTGTTCCTAAAAGAAGTACGCTACGACGTGGCGTAATGTCTGGTGCCACTGTCCACAACGCTGATGCTAATGCAATCCCTATAATTAGCCAAATCCAAATGTCCTTCTGTGCAACGCGCACAAAACGCTTCCACCTCTGAACAATCAGGAGGGAAGTCACCAAATAAACTCCCATAAAAAGGATTGGAGTGTACGGATCTGGGGTTAAATCCACAGCATCCTCCTTTTCCAATAGAATACCTATCAAGGCAGTTGTTGAAAAGAAAAGAGCTATGACAACAAATACCTTTTCGGCTAGCCTTGATAGTCTGTGCATGGCAACTCTATTTCTAATAATTAATTTGCTGTCAAAAAAAATGCCTTGAACAGAAAAAGTGTTTCTTGAGTTGAATGAGTATCTCAAAGAAACCTACCGTAGAAAGATTATCTCATTTAACATGTTACACAGATATGCCCAAAGAAATAATTTTGTAATCACCCCTAAGTTTTGACTTTACTCTACCTTCATTAGTAAAATCATTTTAATGAATTTTTTGTAAAGAACAACGTATCACATATGGGGCAAGATATGTTGGGGGTATCGAACCAGAGCAAAAATCTGGTATGATTTGTCCCTGAAACAGGAAGTCTTTTGCAGAAGTAGAACTAACATACCTATAGAAATTTCGGGTACAGAGTCTATAACTGCGTAATCTTGCTGTGTTTTAGCTGTATTGTCCCCACGCCACCGTACGTTCTAGCAACCGCGACACTATTACACAGAGTTATCCCGATTATTTTTATGACAAGTTGGCGAAAGTCAGCATCTAGGAAATAGATTAACAGAATCATGTATTCAACAGATTTGAATGGGAAACAGATGCCAACTAAGGAACAAAGCTTGCAGCACCTGAAAAATCCCAATAGTGTATTGAAAGAACCGTATTTGTTCCGAAGAAGACCAGAAAGCGAAGAAGAAAGTACGGGTTTCAATCAGGTTTTCTCTGTTGTCCGTCGTCGGATAGGTTTGATTGCTAGTGCGACAGTGATTGTCACTACGGTGGCTGTTGCTTTCTCAGCAACTCGAACTCCAAAGTATGAAGGCAAGTTTCAGATATTAGTTGAACCTCTAAAAACTACCGATAGTGAGTTACTGGTTTTACTATCCGAAACTTTGAAGCAAAATGTCAACGAAATCACTAAACAGAATAAAACAGAATTGGATTATCAGGCTTTGATGGAAGTTTTAAAGAGCCCAAAGCTAATAAATCCAGTCGTTCAAGACCTGAAAAACCGATATCCAGAAATTAATTATGACCAGCTTGTTGCCAGTAATGCGTCTGGCAAAGCGTCTCCTGATCAGGTAGGCACGCTGCATATTAGCCGCATAGGCAAAGGTAAGGAGCTATCAAGAGTCATAGAGGTTCGCTATCGAGAATCGGATCCGAAAAAAGTTGAGTATGTCTTGGATCGGGTATCAGAAGCATATCAAAACTACAGTAAAGAACAGCAGCAGACGAACTTACGCCAGGGAATAAAATTCGTTGAGCAGCAGATTCCCAAAATGCAACTGCGGGTGAATGCACTTCAAAAACAAATGCAAATGTTTCAGCAGAAGTACAGTATGTTCAACCCTGAACTTCAGGGACAACAACTGCTCAACAGAGTTGATGAACTCAAAGCACAGCGCAGAGAAACTGAGCGAAGGCTGGCTGAGTTTAGGTCACTTTCCGCTTCGTTGAAAAAACAGTTGGCAATGTCAGAGAATACAGCGATCGCAGCATCAGCCTTGAGTGAATCACCGCAGTATCAACAAACACTCACTCGTCTGCGAGAGATAGAAACAAGAATTGCCACAGAGTCAGCTCGTCTGACTGATGACAACCCAGTCATGGTAAATTTGCGCGAACAACGACAGAAACTGCTACCTTTAGTGCAGCAAGAAGCAAAACTGGCATTAGGAAGCAACGCTTCAAAGAGTGCGTCTTCCCAAGTAGGAGTTTATCAAAACTCAGTTCGGCGTGACCTCATCAAACAACTAGCTGATAGCGCTAACCAAATTCAGTTGTTAGAAAGCAGCCTTCAAGCTAATAGCAAAGCAACACTTGAGCTTAACCAACAAATTCAGCAATATCCAGCCCTTTCCCGTCAGTACGCCAATTTGCAAAGGGAGTTGCAAGTTTCTACCGATACCCTTAACCAGCTTTTAGCCAAGCAAGAAGCACTGCGAGTAGACGCAGCTCAACAGGATGTACCTTGGGAAGTGATTATGCCAGCGACACTTCCACGAAACAAAATGGGTGAACTTGTACCAGTAGGATTGAATACTGAGCGTAACATTGTCTTGGGAGGAGTTGCTGGTTTACTTTTAGGAACTCTAGCTGCTTTCATGCTGGAGAATTGGCAAAACGTCTTTCACGATCCTGAGGAAGTGAAACGTGCAACTAAACTGCCAATTCTTGGAGGTATTCCTTTTCACAAAGAATTAAGACGCCCGATTTCTACAGCCAACAAAGAACTCGCTTATGCAGCCCAAAAAGGCAAATATCGATTTGTGCCAACTGTAAAAGCAAAAAATCAGGAGTATAAAACTACTCCTTTTACGGAAGCTTTTTGCTCTCTTTATAACAGGATAAACTGTCTCAAGTCAGAAGCTTCTATCCGCTCAATAGCAGTCACATCAGCTACAAGTGGCGATGGTAAGTCTACAGTAGCAGCGAATTTAGCAAAGATAGCTGCTCAAGCAGGTCAGAAAGTGCTACTAGTAGATGCCAATTTACGCCATCCCCAGGTACATCATGCATTAGGTTTAGTTAACACAAAGGGACTTAGCGAGGTACTTTCTGAAGGTATAGATTTTAGTGATGTTGTTGGACAAGCATCTAGAGAAGAAAATCTTTTTGTGATCACGGCTGGTGAGACGCCACAAAATCCCACACAGTTATTCTCATCTCAAAGAATGGAGACTTTTGTGGAGCGAACCCATACAAATTATGATTTGGTTATCTATGACGCACCACATATCATGGGACTTTTAGACACCAGCATCTTAGCAAACCGTGTAGATGGAGTTTTGATGGTTGCGGGACTTGGTAAAACAATCCGTTCTTCCTTGCAACAAGCGGTGGAAGAATTGAAAGCTGCTCGGGGTTCAATATTAGGTATAGTAGCTGATACCATTGAACGGTAGCTAGTAGCAAAAAGTAAAGTTTTCGTCACCCTTTGTTGTCTTAAAGATAGTAGTGAGACCCATTAATCCCGTGATAACCGTTATTAAGAAAAAACTCTCCAGTCAATTCATTCGTAATGTTGGCTGGCTGAGTATTTCAGAGATCATCTACAGAGTTTTACGCTTGGGATTAGTCGTCATCATTGCACGGTTTTTGAGCTCCTACGACTACGGTTTAGGAGCAATTGTGATGACAGTTCGTGAGTTCTCAATCACCTTTGCTGATATAGGTATAGGCGCGAAAATTATTCAGGCTGACGAAGAAGAATTAGAGGAATTGTGTCACTCTGCGTACTGGTTAAATTGGGTAGTTTTTTTTAGTCTGTTTGTTATTCAGTCTATTGCAGCATTTCCTATAGCTTGGTTTTATAAAAGTCCAAGTGTTATTTTGCCAATTATTGTCTCAGGAATTGCTTACTTAATTTGGCCTATATCTATAATACAAAAGACTCTCATACAAAGAGAGAACCGTTTGAAAGTCATAGCTATTACTGAGAGCATTCAAAATATTATTGGCAGCATATTGACTGCAATATTTGCTGTTTTAGGTATGGGTGTATGGTCATTTGTCTTGCCCGCAGTCTTAACATCACCTACAGAAACGTTAGTATACTACAAAGCGCATTCTTGGCGATTGAACACAGGATTTACCACAAAGAATTGGAGCAGTATTCTAAATTTTGGTAAAAATATTCTTGGGGTTTCCTTATTAAGAACATTAAGGAACAATTTAGATTATTTACTAGTTGGTCGCTTTGTAGGGATTGAGCAATTAGGGATATATTTCTTTGGTTTTAATGCTGGATTAGGAATTAGTTTAAGTTTGATTAATTCAATAAATTCAGCTATCTTACCTCATTTATGTGCTGTTCGCTCTCAATGGTCTGAATTCAAGAGATGCTACTTAAGCAGTCTAAAAACAATTACCATTACCATTGTTCCTTTTGTTCTCCTTCAAGCTACTTTGGCTCCTTTTTACGTACCAATTGTTTTTGGTCAGAAGTGGATATCTGCCATCCCAATTGTGGTACTGATTTGTTTGTCAGCGATTCCACGACCTTTTGCAGATGCTGCCTCCCAATTGCTAGTAGCTGTCGGTAAACCTCACCTAGATCTACGGTGGAATATCATATTTACTACGCTATTTACAATTGCAATCCTGATAGGAGTTAACTTGCAGGCTATTGGTCTAGATACATCTGTCTTAAAGGCTCATCTAGGAGATCACTGGGAAATTATTGGGGTAGCTACATCTGTTTTATTAGTTCATTTGATTTTCTTGCCTCTTTTTACATTGTGGGCTACACGTCATGTTTTCCCTAAAATTCAAAAGACATAGGGGGTTTTTATGAAAATTTCTGTGATCATTCCAGTTTACAAAGTTGAGAAATATATAGCTGCTACTGTACAATCAGTTCTTGCTCAAACCTACAAAAATTTTGAGTTGCTCATCATTGATGATGGCTCTCCAGACAAAAGTGTAGAAATTTGTCAACAATTTACAGATAACAGAATTAGAATTATTAGGCAGGAAAACCGAGGGGTAGCTGCTGCACGAAACACTGGTATCCGTAATGCTGAAGGAGAATATTTGGCTTTTTTAGATGCAGATGACTTATGGGCACCAGAAAAGCTAGCAAAACATATTGAACATCTGGAGAACTCACCAGCAGTAGGGGTGAGTTTTTGTCGTTCTGCTTTTATCGATGAATTAGGGGAACCTTTAGGTATTTATCAAATCACCAAGCTCAAGGAAATTACTCCGCTTGATTTACTTTGTCGTACCCCAATTGGGAATGGCTCGGTACCTGTGATTCGGCGAGAAACGCTGGAAGATATTGCATTCCAAGATAATCTTTACGGAACGGTAGAAAACTTTTATTTTGATGATGATCGGCAATTGCACCCTTCGGAAGATGTCGAATGTTGGTTGCGGATTGCGATGAAAACCAAATGGCTGATTGAGGGCATTCCTGAACCCTTGACGCTTTACCGAGTCAATTCTCAGGGATTTTCAGCTCAACTGATGAAAAAGTTAAAGTCCTGGGAAAGGATGCTGGAAAAAGCACACGCTTACGTACCTTCAGAATCAATGGCTGAGTTGGAAAAGATAGCTATGGCTTATCAACTGCGGCATTTAGCTCGAAGGGGAGTCACTTTGAAAGATGGTACAACAGCTATTGAGTTCACCCATCGAGCTCTATCTACTTATTGGCGCATCCTACTGGAAGAACCACACCGTACGCTTATCACCTTAGCCGCTGCCTATTTTCTCTGGTTTATGCCGCGATCGCTTTACCATCAAATAGAGTCCATGGCTCTAAAAATCGTAGGCTCTGCTCAAAGACGCCGCATTCAATCAAATTCGTAATTCATAATTTATAATTCAGGCTATATGTTCCGAGGACGGAGCCGTTCTTTTTGGAGGCATGAAAGCGATGACCTTAAACCGCGAGACAAGTAAGTAAAGACGCCCATAGAGGGCGTCTGTACGAAAGCCCGTGTCCTGATTGCCCGGTAGAGCGGTTCTCCTTATAGCTGAAAAAGTTTAGCCAAATAGCTGTTTTGTGCAAAACAAAACCGAGCGAAAAGCTAATCCCAACTTAAGCGCCAGAATCCCCTAAATAGAATTTGGGGGTGTGCCTCAATAGTGCTGTACACATTGCTTGAATGAACTACCCCGCCGCTCCCGGCGGACGGGGTTTCGCCCGGTTCCGCTATGTTGCTGGATTTGTGTCTCCTCACTTGCCCAAGTTGCTTCATTGATCCGGTATTCTTTCGTTTACCAGTCTTTGAGGTAGAGCTTAGACATCCGAGACTGTCGAGGTTGGTTCCCAACACCGGTTGCGCCTTTGTGACAACGTTGTACATCACCATTGCACTGCCTGCGTCGCGTGGCACATCAAAACCACAACATAAACACAGGTGATGACGATTTGACAATTCTGCCCATTCTTTATGAACTGCTCCACATTTTGGGCAACGTTGAGATGGCTTGATATCTTTGGTAGGTAGCATAATCATCAACCCGCCCTTCGACTCAATCTTGTAAGTTATAGCTATAGCCAGTCTAATTAGGACGTGGACTATAATAATTGCGATCACTTCTACCCAATTTCAATGGCTCAACCTTACAGTAATGACTTCCGGCAAAAAGTAATGCAAGCGATTGAGTTGGACG